>ERZ1036420.37-NODE-37-length-206727-cov-4.952340_pt1 | contig 206727 bp, 180 predicted proteins | sample MGYA00514220_ERZ1036420 | MGnify/ENA primary metagenome ERZ1036420 (study PRJEB33795, sample SAMN09464938) | human gut metagenome | host: Homo sapiens | place: USA: Stanford, California | collected 2016-10 | study: EMG produced TPA metagenomics assembly of the...
CTTTTGAGCCTATTTTTTCACGGCTCATTTTTCATAGATTACTTGACACTACCTGTCCTGCTGATTTTTCCAATCAACGCACCTTTACCCGTTGTTGCCGAATCTACGAATTTCCTTGCCATATTCTTGCCATACTTACGAGAAAAACAGCTTTTCCATTTCCTCCTCCAGCGTTCCATTTTTTGCATACTCTAAGGTGTCACAGAGGCGAATGTTATTCTTCTTAATATGGATCTCGGTGCTAAATCCAAGAATATAGCGTAGGCAGATACGGTATATAATCTCCGTCGGGGCGCAGCCATACACCTGTTTTGCAAAAATATGGTTCAGCCGCTCCGCATTATCGGGAAACAACGCTTTTATGTGCGGACTCTGATAGAGTCTGGTCACAATTTCTGTAATATACATCCCCGACTTCATATAGAGATCGGCAAAAGTAGCATCGGGGTCGTCAAAGCAACCGGGATTTTCCTGCTCCAGCCTGTCCACCATATCCTTTACCACTTTTTTGGGCGTAAAGATCTGGTTTGTGCGCTGCGGCGGAATATAGTCAAAGATGTCTCCTTTTTGGTCGGGTTCGAAATAATTTGCAAGCTCAGCCCGTTTCTTCATAAATTCCTGCACAGCATCGTTAAAGACGACCTCGTCAAACAGATGTCCGTCAAAATGCTTCTTCTCGCCGGACTCTGTTGTGTAATCGCCACCATCACGTAGCATGCGGAACTGGTCGAGCGTTACTCCTTGGCCGTTCTGAGGGTTCACGGTAACTTCCCAGAACACATCTTCCGGTACAAGAACATCAAAGTTGGCGAGCGTGGTGTTTTCGTCGCCATAGGCCATGAGAAATGCAGGAATTGTGCGGGAGAAACCACGGAGGTGGTCACGGACATTCCCCTCAATCGAGTCTTTTTCAGTCTTTAATTTTTCTGTTTCTACGGTTTCGACGATGGTTTCCGCAGCTTTTTTCACAGTCTCATCGCTGTGGAGCTTTTCCTTGATATTGTCTACCATGTCGCGGTAGCCTTGCATCCGCTTAGCGGAATATTCCTCATCAATCTTGGTAATCTCCGCCATAGAAGCACCAGAGTTTTGTGCTTCGTAAATTCTGTCGTTACATTCCTTAATCAGCTGATTATCTCGAATAACATAATCGCCGTACTCACGGTTTACGACCGTTTCAGTAGTCTCCTGGATCTTTCGTTCTAACTGATTCTGTGTAGATTTCCTCAAATCCCGACCATACTGCTCCTTAGCAGAGTCAATAAGTGTGTCTGCAATAGGCTTTGCAAAACGATCCCGGAGCTCTTTTAACTCATCCTTCTTCGGGTTTGGAGTCATTTCGACATTTTTCTGGATTTCTTCTACAGCTGCTGCCAGCTGGTCCTCTACATCCGCATAGACTTTATCACCAAACAGTGTGCTTGCTGTGCCGATGATTTGCTCCTTGGGGATTTCGATCTCGCCATTTTCGTTCAGATTTAGGGCGTCCGCTGTGGTCTCGTCTACAACAGCGGGCGCAAGAACCCTCGGTTCTTCCAACGCCTGCATATTGTTGATGATGTCGATAATCTCTCGAGGAGCGCCAAAAATACCACTGATGTTGGCAAAGAGGAAGTTGGACATAAAGCCTCGCTCCACCACTTCTCTGGCGTGAATGCGGCGGGGAATAGTGAGGACTTTTTCGGCATCCAGTTCGATCATGGAGCCTTCTTCGTCTTCGCCGTAAACTGGGAAGAAATTCAAGAGTTCGCGGACATGCCGCTTACGGCTGTCAAAATCGCCTTTATCTCCAGAGGTTTCGGGAATCAGGTCATTGGCAAACTGCTCAAAAATGGTCAGGGTACGAGCAGGGTCAAAATCGAAGACATAGGCATTCTGTTTTCTATAAGTGTTGCCGCTTGAGTCCGTAAACAGACACGGATTCTGCGCCCGGAAGGCCGCCTGCATATAAAGTGCTGGGCTTGCCATATTGGAGAGCATGAGTACTGCTGTCCACTCTGGAATCGTTACACCGGTGGTCAGCTGCCCGACAGACAGCGTGATAGTCTTATCGTATTTTTTGATGGCCTTGGTTACTTTGTCAAAGGACTTCTCATTTTCTTCATCGTCATCCAGCTTTCCATCGCCTGCCGCCAGAATAACTTCGTAGTCCTTGAACACCGGATGGAGTTTCAGCTTCTTGGCCAGAGCCTTGGCGCTGGCGACACGATTCAAGATCCAAAAGGTGTGTTTTAACTCGTCACGTAGCTCCGGGGTAGAGAACGGAAATTTCTCCTGCCGGGTCAGAGCGTCAAGGAATTTGTCAACATCCGCATCATGTACAAATTTTCCAGACTCATTCGTAGCGAAGAATTCGTTCAGGTCGAAAGCAAATTCTTCTACATCGTCCTCTGCGAGCTCTATACCTCTTTCCACCCGATCGCGCACAATGTCCGACATCTGGTAAGTGAAGAGCGACAGCCGCGGCAAATTAGCGTATGGGTTTTCTATTTCGCTGGAGGCATCCCAGTCACGTTTCTTTTTCTGTTCATCAGCGTATGTCCAGTTGTAGATGGCGCTCTCCGGGAACTTATCGTTGGCCAGAGCCTTAAACGGTGTGCCGGAAAGGTGCAGTGTCCATTTACGCTTGATGTGGTTAAACGCAGTATCCGTCTTATAAGTATCAACACCCTCGTGCGCTTCATCTACGATCAGAATGTCCCATGTCAGCCCTTTCTCGGCACTGATTTCTGAAAGCTTGTCAAAGCGTCCACCAAAATAGCTAGAGCCCTTCAAATCCTGCAGGCTGACAAATTCGATACAGCCTTTGACACTGTCATCGAGCTTGTCCAGATATTCCTCACAACTATAAACAAACTTCCGATTTTTAATACCATCCACATTACTCACAAAGAGATAACCGGACTGCGGGCCGAAGAACGTCTCATAATCCTGATACCACGAATTAGCAATAGCAGGACGGTTGGTTACAATGAGGATATTCTGTGCGCCCAGCTTCATGCAAAGGTCGTAAGCAGAAAGTGTCTTACCAAAACGGGGTTTGGCGTTCCAAAGGAATTCAGCATTTTCCCGGCCACCAAAATACTCCACCGTTCTCTGGACGGCTTTTGCCTGTTCGTCACGGAGCTTGTACGGAATCACTGCATCTGCGTCTTTTTCTGACACTACGCCATGATTTTGCGCAAAATCAATGAAATTTCCACGCGCGATGTTCGGGTCGATCTGGAACCATTCTGTGCCAGCTTCACGAGGAACCTCCAGCTTTTTCAGATAAGCGTGGAAGTCCTTATCTGTAAATGTGCCGTAAGGTTCTGTCATAAAGGCTGCCCGCATGTGCCAGCACAGCTTGGGTTCAACGCCGACGGTGTGCGTCTGCTCTTTAATACGAGTCTCCACGTCCCGCTCTGTAAAACCAATTTTTGTCCAGCCGTCATGCGCCGGTACGCCGGGAGTGGTGTAGGCATAACACTGCGGGGTAACCTTGGAGGAAGTTTTGATATTTATTGCTGCCATTACGCCATCTCCTTTACATGGGACTCGATAAAGTTGATCTCTTTATCGTCCAGACCGTATTTGCGGTAAAGCTGAAGGTCAATCTCATGGATGGATTTTGACCAATCAATGTCGCTGTTGGAGGTAAAGTCTTGCAGGGGAACATACTTCCATTTCTCTGGTGTAATATCTTGAGTTGTTTTAAGTACACCTACAAGTGTTCTCATAAATTTTGATTTTGTGTATTTTAAAGCATTTTCGGCAATTTCGCGATCTTTAAAAGCCCCAATGCTTAAAAATGATTCAGTTGTTCCGGTCTTAGGCTCTTCAATGATTGGCGTGCCAAGTATTCTGGCCGGTATTGGATTTCCAATCGTGCCCGCCGCTCCATCGGCGCGTGCCATCACAATCTTGAAGGCGTCCAAATTCTCAACATCTTTTACATATGCTCGCCGTATATAGCAATAAGCCCTGTTTCCATTCTTTCTGCCAAGCATCCTTATATAGTCAGCCCCATCATCCTGCCGGTCATCAAAGAAAACCTGTGGCAATCTGTCAAATATGTTAGATGACATATCATACTTGTGGCCTTGGCTCAGCTGAGATACTGCCTCTGGATGGTCGATATGCAATTGATCGGTTAATCTATATGCTGTTCTCGAAATAACGATATTGGCCATGCTTTGAAATTTTATTGCTGTAACTTTATGAAGTATTGCGTTTAATTCTTCAAACGGTGTGAATACTTCTATCGCTCCGAAATTCTTATTTTTATCATGGTAAGAAACTGCTATACCGCCTGTTATTTCTGCATTCGGAAATACTTTCTTCGCATTTGTCTCATATGATAAGATTTTGAAATGCGGATCTTTTAGCATTTTTTCATTCCACGCTTTAGGGGTGCTGCCTGCATTAAACAAAAATCTTCCAGGATGCACTAACTCAACGGCGTCTGCCACCGTATAAGTAGCATCCATGAATTTATTGTAAACTTGGGGTGCGTAAGTAGTATTCTCACCGATGGTCTCTTCCTGATATGGCGGATTGCCAATTACATAATCAAATAATTTTTTTCCCATGGCTCAAATCTCCTTTAGATCCATAAATTTCATAGAAGTCTTGCTTCTCCAATTATATATCCTACACGGTACAGCTTCCGGCTCATCTTCATCATCCTGCGTATCGCCAAACATATCGAAGAGTGTTATTTGGCGGAACTCCTCGTAAGGCTTGCCCAGCGGCACTGTGTCTTTTAGTCCGTCCATCTGCCAGATGTTCCAGGCGATTTTGTTTGCCATCTGCTGTAGCAATTTGTCATCCGGATGTCGTTCCCAGCGCTCTTCATAATAATCTGTAAAAGTCAGTAGCAGATTGATCCTTGCAATCAGCACGTTGTCTCCCTGATATTCGTATCCATAGGATGCCTCGAATGCCCGGACTGCCCACTTTAGCCATTCCTCGTATGTGTCGGTGTTTTCATTTACGATTCTGAGTTTTCTGTCAAGTATCCCGATTCGCCGCAGCGGTGGCACAATTAGTTCGCCGGTCGATACATCGTAGCGGGAGACCAGATACGGGGCTTCGCCGCAAGTGATTTCCAGCCGCCGAGAATCCACATATTGTTGCCATGTTTTCTCTTTCGGAAATTCGATTTTTCCTTCTGTCATTATCCACGCGTGGTCGGCGTTTTCGACGTTAAACACTCCACTCCGCCCAAACCAATCATCGTCGCAATAGTTATTCATTTGATTGCACAGCCACGCTGGCGTAAAGACCTCCGCTTTTTTCCGGGTACGTTGCTCCTGAGCCTCCTGCGACTTTTGTATACGGGGGCGGATAAGATCCGGGCGGCGTAATAGTGAATGAGCGCTTATCTGCGTCTTATCCGTAAAATCTTCGCCCAGCTCTTCGTATGTGTCCGTAGCCCAGATAATATTCTTTTTTGTCGATTTATCTTGAAGCAACAGATCCAGCACATTTACAACTGGATAGCTGCCGATATCTATCAGTTTTTCCACAAAGGGGAGTCGCTCCTTTCCGGTGTCATTTTTATTCGCTGACATAAGTTCTTGAAATCCTTACCCTGTAGCTTGGGATTGGTCTGCTCTGCTCCAGACCTTACTCATCCACAAACTCCATGATATCATCCATAGTACAATTCAGGGCTTTGCAGATTTTCCCCAGCACATCCGTAGTGACATTGTCCCCATGGTTTAGTTTATTGATTGTATAATGGCTGATCCCGGCGGCTTTCTCCAAATCTCGTTTTTTCATATCCCGGTCAATCAGCAACTTCCAGAGCTTTTTATAGCTAACCTTCATGCCTGTGCCTCCATTCGAATCTTGCGATGTCATAGATGTAATAATTATACCCTAACAACATCGAAAAATCAATAATTGTGTTTGTTATCGCTGTAATTTTATTTGAAAATGAGATGCTAAAGTAATTTTGCAAGCCTCACTTTACAAAGTGGTAAACACATAAAAAAGTGTCTTCGACACTTCAACCCCCTAGCCCCCATTCATGGGGGAATTAGGGGTTTCTTTTTGTGCCGTTTTCCTTCATAATAGTCTTATGAATATCCTTCAAAGAATTTTTACAGACCATTATGAAGAAATTATATATACTCTCCATCCCAGAAAATCTGAGATAGAAAATATCGATAAAATGATCCACTGTGGCGATCCTTCCTTTGGCGGCGCTATGTTTGCCTGCCCTTCCTGTGGTAAATTAAAGTTTGTTCCCTTTCGCTGCCACAGCAGGTTCTGCCCTACCTGCGGCAATAAATATTCCATGCAGCGTACTACTTCTATGTCTTTCAAACTCATCAATGTCATCCATCGCCATTGTGTCTTTACGATTGACTCTCAACTCCGGGACTTTTTCCTGCATGACCGCTCTCTCCTTGATTGCCTTTTTCATGCAGTCAACAGCGTCGTCTCCCGTATGTTTTTCAACCTGAATAAGTCCATGAACTTCACTCCCGGTTTTATCATGGTTCTCCATACCTTTGGCAGGGATTTAAAATGGAATCCTCACATTCACTGCCTCATTTCTGAGGGCGGTTACAGCGATAACTGTTTCTGGCGCAATGTTCATCATTTTAACTACACCTTCCTCCGTAATTCCTTCCGTACCGCTCTGCTCAATGAACTGGAAGCCAAAATCGGACCTTCCTTTAAAAAGCAAAAAGCGCGCTGTTACAAAGAGCACAAAGACGGCTTTTACGTCTATGCAAAACCCAATAAATGTGATCCCTCTACCGTCTTGAAATACATCGGCCGCTATCTTGGTCGTCCCGTCATCGCCACTTCCCGCATTGACAGCTATGACGGCGATTTTGTCACATTTCATTACAACCGTCATGAGGATAACAAATATGTGGAAGAAACCATTCCGGTTATGGAATTTATCCAGCGTCTGATCCGCCATATCCCGGAAAAGCATTATAAAATGATCCGCTACGGCGGTATTTATGCCAGGCACCGGGAGATCGACAAAAAACTCCATAGGGCTATCTCCCGTGAAAAGCACCACTTTTACAGAACCTTTCACCAATGTCGTACTGCTATCCTCTCTTCTTTCGGTTATGACCCGTTAAAATGCGAATGCGGTACAACCATGCTGTTTTTGGAACTTTATTTTAACCATAAACGTGTCTCTCTGGAAGAACTGTACGAGAAAACCATGTCCCGTTCTCGTGGAAAAAGGTCATCCGCATGACTTCCATAGATCTTACTCCTATGGTATACTCCTTTCAAAGGAGGCTGCGCATATGAACCCAAACACAGAGAGACTACACAAAAAATATATGGAACATCCACCGGAGGGAATGACATCCGAGGACATTCGCCGTATGAGCGAGGATGACCTTCTCGACATGGATTATTTTTTAAATGAAGATGACCCATTTGATGATGATTTCGGAGAAGAAGGTTTTTATATTTTCTAATCGGATCACCATCTATTTCTCATGTCCAAACACATGTTTATCTAACATACGTTCGATGAACATGTGTTCTTTTTTCCTCTTCTAAAAATCGGAATTTCCTATAAAGCAAAAAATCACCGCAAAATATCTTTGCGATGTCATATGTCCAGGATTTCCTCCTATCCGTATTTATAACTTCTCGGAATCTTCAGCCCTGATTTTATAAGGCTTTCAGACCCCTATCTCAAAAAATCACCCACTTTTTTCAAAAAACGCTTGACAAATCGCTCAAAATTTGCGGCGAAGCCGATTGATTATATTTTATTTCAATCGACTGGAGGCGATTTCTTTGTTACCTACTAATCCTGGCGGCCATGCCGCCTATCAGGATACTTTCGTATCCGATTTTCTTAAGTTTTATCCTGATCCCTTTGTACTTCCTAAAAGTACCTGGGATTATATCGTGCAGTTCTGGTATCTGGATCTTTCCCAGACGGATTCCATTATGCAGGAGTGTTATTCTGTTTTTGGCCCTGAACCACGGCTCCCTTCCTGCATGCTGCGCTCCTATCTGCTTGCTTTGAAACTGAAAGTAACTTCCATCACGGTCTGGTGCCGCATGCTCAGGGAAACTCCTCTTTATGCCATCCTCAGCGGATTCCCGTTCGGGGATACTCCCGGCGTCGGGACTTTTTATGATTTCTTTTTTCGCATCTGGCAGAACGACTCTGACAATCTTTCCCCGAAAGACCGTTTCCCTAAAATGAAACCGCCCAAAGGGAAAAAGAAAGGTGAGAAAACTCCCTGTGATTCTTCCAGTACCGCATCCAAGCTCCTTCCTTTGCTGGAACATTGGAAATTTAAACCGGAAAATCCGTTTTCCCTTGTTTTCCGTCTCTATCAGCAGCAGTTCCTGGATCGTTCTATTCGGAAAGGATTGATCGATCCGGACCATCTGGCTCTTGCCGGTGACGGCACTCCTGTCCGGACTGCTGCACAGCAGCGGAAAAAACGGATCTGCGATTGCAAGGAAAAAGGCTGTTCTTCCTGCAGCTGCAAACGCCATTATTCTCAGCCTGACTGCAACTGGGGATGGGACTCTCATCGGGAATGCTATTTCTTCGGTTACCACCTCTACATGTATGTGGCCTCCGATTCCTACAGCGATCTCCCTGTATTTCCGCTTTTGGAACGGGCTTCCCGGCATGATATGCTTTCTTTTCTACATTCTTTTTTCACCATGAAAGCATACCTTCCGGAGTTTCGCATTGAAAAACTCCTTCTGGATTCCGCCCATGACGCTTATGCTGTCTATGAATACTGCAGGCGGGAAAATATCACGCCCTTTATCGACCTCAATCCCGGACATACCGGACATTTCACTTATAAGGACGATTTCACGATTGCTGAGGACGGCGTCCCAATCTGTAAATTGGGCTTACGTATGCATAAAGATGGATATGAGGCTGCCAAGCATCGGGCGAAATACCGGTGTCCAAAAGCAAACCGAAAATGTGGCTGTTTCTGTGAACATCCCTGTTCACCGGCGAAATACGGAAGGACCGTACACATCTTTACCGATGACAATCCAAGGTTATTCAACATACCGCCAAGGGACTCTAAAGCATGGGAAAAGGAATATGACGGAAGAACTTCCGTGGAACGCTCCAACAAGCGTGAGAAAGAGGACTATAAATTAGAAGACGGCAGGCACCGCTCTACAAAGATGTGGTACTGCCGCCTCTACGGCATCATGATGCTGCAACATCTTGATGCCTGGGAAATGCCATCCGTCGAGGCATTTCAAGAATCATTTTTAGGTTTGACCGCCTAACAATGATATCTTAAACGACTCCATAAGATTTTTCAAGGCATAGTACCCGCTATGTCCAATGTTTATGTCCATTTCTCGTAAATTTCTTTTCCTGCACGATATTCAGTTGTCAAGTTTCGATTAGAATCTCATTTATTGAGATTCCGAGAAGTTATATTTAATTAAAAAGTAATCAAGGTAATCAAAGTATTTGATTATCAAAAAACCGCGAATCCCTTGATTTTACTGGGTTTTTCGCGGTTTTAGAATATGGACCTGGCGGGAATCGAACCCGCGTCCGAAAGCCTATCCATTCAGGCATCTCCCATCACAGTCATTCTTTTGGCATTCCCTCTGTGTCACGCCGGATGACAGGCTTGGCACATCAGTAGCTTCATAAATTCTTCCATTTCCGCAAAGCTTAGGAAATGAAGTGCCCCGCTGGTTTTTGATGCCGGAGAATGAGCCGCGGGATTCTCACGCTCCGACAGCTGCCATTAGGCAGCGTACGCTAATTCATTATTATCTGCGTTTAATTTTAAGTTCCAGATTGGTACGCGGTTCCGGAGTCCGCGGATGGCTTCCCAAACTTCAAAACCCCCGTCGAAACCAGTACAAGCCCGAATGCTTTTGACAGAAAAGATTCTGTGACTGGTTGACGCAGACGAATGAAAGTCTGTGAAAGGCTCTCTTTACCCGAGCCTTTTATCTTTATTACTATACTCTAAAACCTTTGCCGTTGTCAATAGACGGAAGAAATTTCCTGTCATTCTCTGTAACATTTCTGCCAGTGAAACTGTTACCTCTCTTTCACCAGAAACACACAGACACTGCGCGGCTGCAGCACATACCTGCGGTCAGCCAAAAGCTCTTCCTTCCGGATCACCGCCTCCGCTCCCCGGAAAGTGTCCACCGCCGGGTACCAGCAGTACGGCGCAGGCAGTTCAGGAAGCTGCAGTTCCACCGGCTCCCAGAACATGTTCATGGCGAGATACAGGATATCATCCCTGCCCTGTCCGTCTCTTCCGGCAAACATCACACCCAGGACTCTCGTATCCCAGGCGAGCTGCTGATCCCACGGCATGGTACCGTGAAGGCTTGTGAACGGAAATCCGAGACTGCACGGCGCAGTATCTTTCCTTAAAATTTCATGCTCCCGGCGCAGGGCGATCATAAACCGGAAAAATTCCAGAAGTTCCCTGTTTTTCTCCGCATTTTCCCAGTTCAGCCAGGAGATTTCATTATCCTGGCAGTAGGCGTTGTTGTTGCCATACTGGGTGTTTCCAAATTCATCCCCGGCAAAAAACATTGGTGTCCCTCTGCTGCACATGAGAACCGCGCAGGCGTTCTTTATCATCCGGAACCGCAGTGTACGTACTTCAGGATTGTCGGTCTCTCCCTCTTCCCCACAGTTCCAGCTTCTGTTGTCATCACTTCCGTCGGTATTGTCCCATCCGTTGGCCTCATTATGCTTCTGATTATAGGCATAGAGATCATATAACGTAAAGCCGTCATGACAGGTGATAAAATTAACGGATACATCCTTTCCCCGCTTCTCCGGCGGATAGAGATCCGGCGAGCCGAGAATTCTGCTGGCAGCGGCCTGTGCGAAACCACCGTCCCCTTTCAGAAAACTTCTCAGGTCATCCCGGTACTTTCCATTCCACTCCGCCCAGCGGTTCCAGGAAGGAAAGCTTCCCACCTGGTACAGCCCGCCGGCGTCCCACGCCTCGGCGATCAGTTCCACATCATAAAGGATCGGATCATAGGCAAGACTCTCCAGGAGCGGCGGACGGCTCATCGGCGAAGCATCCTCGCTGCGCCCCAGAATCGAAGCAAGATCGAACCGGAATCCATCCACATGGTACTGCGTCACCCAATAGCGCAGACAGTTCAGGATCATCTCACGCACCACCGGATGGTTGCAGTTGATCGTATTCCCGCATCCGCTGAAATTATAGTAATGGCCGTCCGGAGTCAGCATATAATAAATCTGATTATCGATGCCTTTAAAGGAAAAATACGGGCCCTGTTCATTTCCCTCTGCCGTGTGGTTAAACACCACATCCAGAATTACCTGAATCCCGTTCTGATGGAGCGTATTGATCAGATCCTTCAGCTCTTTCCCCTCCCGGTTATATTCTACCTCAGAAGTATAACTGGTATTCGGCGCAAAGAAGCACACAGGATTGTAGCCCCAGTAATCCAGAAGCCTGCGGCCATTCACCTCCCGCATTCCCCGGGTCTCGTCAAATTCAAACACCGGCATAAATTCCACCGCGTTGATTCCAAGCTTTTTCAGATACGGGATCTTCTCCCGGATACCTGCAAACGTTCCCGGATGGCTTACCCTTGAACTTGGATCCTGGGTAAAGCCCCGCACGTGCATTTCATAGATGATGCAGTCTTTCAGCGATGGAAATGAGCGAGACGGAGGATCCCAGCGGAAATTATGCTGGATGACACGCGCTTTATAAAACCCCTCTTCCGACAGTTTCTTTCCCCACTCACTCTGCCCGGTCACAGCTTTCGCATAGGGATCCAGAAGATATTTGGATGGATCAAAGATCAGCCCTTTCTCCGGCTCATATGGTCCGTCTATAGAATAGGCGTATTCAAATTCATCAATCTTCAAACCAAAAACAAACATGGAATAGACATTTCCCACCCGGTAATGAGGCGGAAACGGAATTCTCGCGTAGGGAATGCTTTCCTGCCGCCGGAACAGCAAAAGCTCACAGGATACGGCAGAAAAGGAAATCATCGTAAAGTTTACCCCATTTGGGAAAGCCGTCGCACCGTTCATCTCATAGAATCCGGGACGTACCTGAAAGCCCTGAATACAGTCCTGTGGTTTCAGATTTCTGACTTGCATTTCATCCATGATCATACGCTCCTTTCAGCTGTCTTGTCCTCGTATCATCAAAAAAACACTCAGCCATTTACTTTTCGATGTACCAGTTTTTATTTTATTGTAAAACAGCATCCGGAAATTGTCATTGGACGAATTTTCATATCTGTTACACCGACCGGTTCAGCCTGACAAATCGTGAATCCTGACAGCGTAATATATCCGACGCCTTCCTTCTCAGGATAAAAACAGTTCTTTCGAACGCTGATCTCCACATTTTCTCTGTTGGGATCTTTCCCTTGAAAATTCGCATAAAAGATTGTCGCGTCTTTTTCCGCATCCTGAACCGCATACCATGTATAGATAGAAAACTCCGGTTCCCAGGAAGCCATATTTCTTTCCGGCTGCAGTACTTTTTCCAGCTCTATCACTTCATACATGGATCTTCCGTTCAGATAAACGTCTCCGGTATGGGCTGTCTTTGCCATCTCATACCAGTCCCCGTATACCAGGCTGGTATAGGGATGATACGTTCCAAACAACGCATTGGGAACCTCTGCTTTCCAGACATTGTCCCTGTAATACTCCCAGTGTTTTACCGGCTCTGCACCGGTGATCACCGCCGCTTTTTTCTTTTCTGACCGATAAACAATCCGTTTTTCTTCGGTTCCCCCATTGACCGGATGGACACTCTCCCTGTAAATGCCGGGAGCTACGATCACCTCATCTCCCGGCAGCGCGATTCCTGCGGCCTCTCCTATTTTTCGGAAGGGGTATTCCCTGCTTCCGTCCCCGTGTTTTTCTGCCCCTGCATCCACATAATACTTCACGATCCTGTCTCCTTTCTCCCGATTCTGCTCTTCCATCTCATGGTAACGATTCAGCCTGCTGAACTGCTCCATTCTATGGCTCAGAAAAGTTATTCTCTGATCTGTCAGAATGTCTGTAACTCTGATTATAAGTCTTTCTTCCGATCGGGAAAAAGAACAATCATGACTGATTTTATAACAATCCTGCCAAAGGCAGACACGGTACTATTTCTTCCGGTAGCGGGAACGAAATTCCAGCGGAGTAAGATTCATATACCTTTTAAACAATTTTCCGAAGTAGCTGATACTTTCAAAACCTGTCTCCGACGCGATTTCCGTAACGGACCGGTCCGTGGTAATAAGAAGATTCCCTGCAGCACGAATACGATATTTCTGGATAAAAACACCGGGAGTCTCACCCAGATATTTTTGAAACATCCGGTAACACTCCCGCTCACTGATGTTCGCCGAAACTGCAAGATCCGATATCCTGATTTTCCCTGTGTACTGTTCCATAATATACAGAAAAATCTTTTTCATACGAACATCATTCATCTCCGTCTGAAGAATTTCTCCCTCCTGCTCCATTTCACGGATCATTTCCAGAAGAAACATCCAGATTTCGGAGATCACATTGCGCAGCCTCAGCTCATAAAAAGGAGGTTCCTCCATGGCAAGACTGACCGTTTCCCGAACCAGCTCCAACACTTTACCATGTTCCTCTCTGCACTGGTAAATGGGAACCGCCCCCAGATTCTTTCGCTGCAGCACCGACAGCAGATAAGTAAAATCCCAGAAGTTCCCGGTTCCTCCCGTCAGAAACGTTTTTTTGAACAGATTTGCGTAGGAAACAGTGTTTTTGCAAACCGGCTCAAGGGCATGGAGTACGCCGGAATTTAAAAACACCGCATCTCCTTCCCGCAGATGATATTCTCCCTGGACCGTTCGGTAAATGCATTCTCCGCTTGCCAGATAAAGCAGTTCCAGTTCATCGTGCCAGTGCCACGGAACCAGATCATGGCGGTATCTGTCATATTCGACCACATACATCACATGACCGAGCATTGGATTTTCATAAAAGACCGTTTCCTGCATCCCCAGGTCGATACATATATCCTTGATAAACATTTTATCTTCTCAATCTCTTAATACAGATTTTTTACTTTGAAATCCCTCTGTGCCTCTCTGCGCTGATCTTTTTTGGCAATATCCTGACGTTTGTCGTAAAGCTTTTTACCTCTTGCCAGGCCGATCTCCACCTTGACCAGGCTGTTCTTGCAATAAACCTGCAGTGGAACCAGCGTGTAACCTTTTTCCTTGATCTGATTCTGCAGCTTGCGGATCTCGTAATCATGAAGCAGCAGCTTCCGGACTCTCAGCGGATCCTTATTAAAAATATTTCCTTTCTCATAAGGACTGATGTGCATGCCGTAAATATAAACTTCCCCGTTCTCGATCCGGAGAAACGATTCCTTGATGCTGCATTTTCCCATCCGGAGGGATTTTACCTCCGTCCCTGCCAGGGCAATGCCTGCTTCGTATTTATCTTCGATGAAATAATCGTGATAGGCTTTCTTATTGTTGGCTATCAGACGGCTTCCTTTTTCCTTCGCCATTTTTTCCTCTCCTTTTTCCACGCCGCAGCGGAAAATCCCGCTCCGGTCTCTTCCAATCTTTCACTCAATACTATCCGGTTCTCCGGACAGGACAAAATCGATCGTTCTGTTGGCAGGCGCCGCATCCTTGACACGGATCCTTACTTTCTGTCCCATACAGAAACGCCGTCCCGTCACTTCTCCTACCAGCTGATAATTTTCTTCGTCAAATTCATAATAATCATCCCTGAGAGACATGATATGAACCAGCCCTTCCACGGTATTCGGCAGCTCCACATAGAAGCCCCAGCCGGTCACACCGGAGATCACTCCATCGTACTCTTCTCCCAGATGCTCCATCATATACTCTGCCTTCTTAAGCTTCACGGCCTCCCGCTCCACTTCCTGCGCCCTCTGCTCCATGGAGCTGGACTGGCTGGCAACCGCCGGGAGCATCCGCGCATATCCGGCGATCCTTCCTCCTTTTTCCAGCCTGCCCCTCAGATCATCCTTGATGATCCGATGGATCTGAAGATCCGGATACCGACGGATCGGGGATGTGAAATGGCAGTAATATTTTGCTGCAAGGCCAAAATGCCCGATACATTCCGTAGAATAGACCGCCCTGGACATCGACCGGAGCAGCAGCCTGCTGACCAGCGGTTCCTTGGCTGTTCCATCCAGGCCTGCAAGAATCTTCTGAACCTCCGCCGGAGTGATATCATGTCCCTTTTTGCTGGCTGGGATTCCAAGACCGCGGATAAACTCCAGCGCTCCCTCTATCTTTTCCCGGTCCGGTTTCTCATGGGTACGATAGACAAAAGGGATCTCCCTGGTGCAGTATTCCTTTGCCACGGTCTCGTTGGCAAGCAGCATGAAATCTTCAATCAGCCTGGTAGCCGTATTGGATTCATACGGATAGATATCTATCGGCGTTCCCTCCTCGTCCAGCACGATCTTGCTCTCCGGAAATTCAAACTCAATAGCTCCCCGCTTCTGCCGGCAGCTGCGCAGCAGGGCTGACAGTTCTGCCATCCGCTGAAACATCGGAACCAACACTTCATACTCTTTCATAAGCTCCGGATACTGCTCCGGTTCTGTCAGGATCCGGTTCACCGCCGTATAAGTCATTCTCCGGTCTACGTGGATCACTGTCTCTGCAATCCTGTGTTCCGTCACCTGCCCCTCCGGGCTGACTTTCATCAGACAGCTCAGAGCCAGACGGTCCTCTCCCTGATTCAGGGAACAGATTCCATTGGAAAGCTCCCGCGGCAGCATCGGGATCACACGGTCCGGCAGATAAACACTGGTTCCTCTTTTCAGCGCCTCTTTATCCAACGCAGAACCAGCCTGTACGTAATTGCTCACATCTGCGATATGAACGCCCAACAGATAACAATCCCCGTCCATGGTCAAAGAAACCGCATCGTCCAGATCCTTTGCATCCTCTCCATCGATCGTCACCATCTGCCAGTCTCTCAGATCCAGCCTTCCGTCAAAATCGTTGGGGATCACGCTTTGCGGACAGCGGCATGCCATCTGCTGTACTTTCGGCGGAAATTCCTCCGGAAGTTCATAGACATCCACAACATCCTGTATATTCATCGTCTGAAGACGCGGTTTTTTCTCCTGATCTCCATCCCGTCTGAAACTTCCGTTTCTCCGGTCTTTCTCCCTGCCTTTCTGGCCCGCTCCCCGGTGTTCCGGACGGTTTCTGAACCTTCCCGCTCCTCTGTCCTGGTACGGGCTGTCCGAAAAACCCTCGCCATGTGCCGGCACAGTCCCTGCCGAACGGCATTTCTGATACTTTCCGCCGGCAATGATATCCGCCTTGCCTTCTTTCACCAGCTCTTCCAGAACCTCCGCCAGTTCATATCTCTGATTCCGCGGGATCTGCAGCAGCATCGCCATATCTTTTGCCCGCATCGGCACATAATTTTTTGAGGACAGCAGATCCAGGATCATTTTCTTTCTGTTTTTAAACAGCTGCTGATCCCTGCGCCTCGGTTTTCCTCTGTGTGCCTGCATGTCCTTTTTCTTTTTTGCATATTCTTTTTTGCTTTTTCTGCTCATTCTTCTCTCTTTTCTTTCTTTTTCCTGTATAACGAAAAACCGGGAGCCGTTTGCACAGCTCCCGTGTCTTAAAAGTTCATGTTTAAAATCATTGACAATATGATAAACAAAACTGCCATAATCTTTGTCGCGCGGATCAGGGCACCCTCAGCAGAACGGCCTTTGTTTTTGCCCCAGTAAGTATCTGCGATACCGGCAATAGCACCCAGTCCCTGCTGCTTTCCTTCCTGCATCAATACAACTACGGTCAATGCAACACAGTCAATGACATATATTACTGTTAAAACAATTCTTAAAATATCCAAAACTGCACCTCCTAGGCTAACTTTTATCAGTTTACCATAGGACCAGCGGGATTTCAACTGGTTTTGGCAATTTTTATCACTTTTTTTGTTCCGCCCCTGTAAGTGTTTCGCTGACAGAACGGTTATCAGCCGTTTTCCAGAGCTTTCTCAAACGGAGACCGGTACCATCCGTTTTCTCCAAGATATTCCTCAATCCGCAGGAGCTGATTGTATTTTGCGTTCCGGTCCGAGCGGCAGGGCGCTCCGGTTTTGATCTGACCCGCATTGCAGGCAACGGCAAGGTCTGCCAGGAAACAATCCTCCGTCTCTCCGGAACGGTGGGAGATCACTGCATGATATCCTGCGTGCAGCGCCATCTGCGTCGCTTCCATCGCTTCCGTCAGTGTTCCGATCTGATTCACCTTGACGAGGATCGCGTTTGCCACACCCAGTCGGATCCCGCAGGCAAGACGCTTGGGATTGGTCACAAACAGGTCGTCGCCCACCAGCTGTACTTTCTTTCCAAGAGCATCCGTCATCTGCTTCCATCCGTCAAAATCATCCTCATATAGTCCATCCTCAATGGACACAATCGGAAATTCTTCCGTCAGATCCCGGTAATAATCAATCATCTCAGCGGTATCCCGCTCAACCGTTTTTCCACTCTGTGCGCTCTCTCCGGGGAAATGGTAAACATGCCTGTCCTCCTGGTAAAGCTCGCTGGATGCCGCATCCATGGCGATACAGATCTGCTCTCCCGGACGATATCCCGCTTTTTCCACCGCCTCCACCAGAAGCTGCAGCGCCTCCTTCGTATCCTTCAGATCCGGAGCAAAACCGCCCTCGTCTCCCACTCCTGTGGAAAGCCCCCGTTCTTTGAGAATCTTTTTCAGCACATGGTAGGTCTCTGTACACATCTCCAGACCTTCCCGAAAACAGCACGCTCCTACCGGCATGATCATAAATTCCTGAAAATCAACGGTATTGTCCGCATGGCGTCCGCCGTTCAGAATATTCATCATCGGCACCGGCAGCCTTCCCGCTCCGCATCCTCCCAGATACTGATACAGCGGTATGCCAAGCGCCTTCGCAGATGCCCGCGCCACGGCAAGGGATACACCCAAAATCGCGTTGGCTCCCATGTTTTCCTTATTCGCCGTTCCATCCGCCTGCCGCAGCAGATGATCGATCTGCGCCTGATTCAACGCATTTTCTCCGACGATCACATCCGTCAGCACGGTATTGACATTCTCCACAGCCTTCTGGACGCCCATACCGCAGTAACGCTTCTCCCGGTCTCTCAGTTCCACCGCTTCAAATTTTCCAGTGGAAGCTCCGGACGGCACCATCGCACGCCCTGTATATCCTTTCAATCCAATGACCCCTTCTCCCACCGTGACTTCCACTTCCACCGTGGGATTTCCTCTGGAATCCAGAACTTCTCTCGCGTTAATTTTCCTCACAGGTAAATAACGTAACATAATCATAACCTCCAGTTTCTTTTCCTGCTGTTTGATCGGTAACCTTATGTTACGTTTAGTATCTGAGGAAACGGGATTTTTATGCATAATAAAAGCCATCCGGTTTTCTTTTCTTCCATCTACCGGATGGCTTTTACTGTTCTTCCTTGTGCATTGGACGATACCTCTGCTTTCTTTGTTTTATTTTCTTATCTTATTCTTTTCTTTTGGAAATTACTTACGTTTCTGGTGGTCCGTACCTTCCTTTCATGAATTATGGGGTAATTCGTTATGTTTTCGGTGGTCTCGCCTCCTTGTTGCTTATTTCTTTTTGTTTCGTTCTTTTCTTTTGTTGATTTTATTCTAACAGACATTTTGCAATATGTCAACATGTTTTTTTGATATTTTTAAGTTTTATTTTTATTTCCAATCTTCAATTTATTATTTTATTAATTTTCTGTCTTTTATATATATTTCAAAGACATGTTCAGATACAGCAAAAAAGGAAAAGATTCTGATTTTGTTCATTGACTTTGGGGGTTTGTTCATTATCAGAACCTTTTTCTATAAGGATAAATAAGGATATGAATGAGAGCATATTTGAAAATTGCTTTCTTACGCTGCTGGAATTTCATGTTCACCAAATAGCCAGCCCATAACCGTCTCATCGTGGGCAAATGCCTGTCCGCCCGCATGCTGATCAGAGAAGCCCGCCTCCGAGAAATATTCCTGATCTTTTACATCCAGAACAACCAGGCTTTCTATCTGACTTTCTGTAAGTCCTGCCTCCAGATACAGTTCCCGAAGTCTTTCGTATGCCTCTTTCAGTGAAGACGAGCCATAATAGCTGTCGTCCTCGCCAATCGCCATATACACGGGAGTTCTCGCTTCCACCAGAACTTCCAGATCTCCATCCCACTGCGAACTGGTCATCAGATACGCCGTATACAAGTCCGGACGCATTCCCATGACCAGAGAACCGGTCTCACCGCCGCCGGACATACCATGGAGGTAAACTTTCTCCGGGTCGATCCTGTAGTTTGCAAGAAAATACTCCGTCAATACAATCGCTTCCCTCGCCGATGTCTCTCCCCAATCGGAGAGCTGGGGAGAGAGAACGATCATCTCGTCATCGTAGTTCACCGCTTCCGTGCCAAAATCTTCCACTATATTGGCGCCCACTCCCTGAAAGTACAGACCTTCCCAGCCGGGCAATGTGACGAACAGTGCGTAAGGACTGGTTCCATCGTAACTTTCCGGGATATAACTGCTGAAATGAATGTCGCCATACTCTTCTGTGTGCAAAACATTGTCATTCACAAAACCGCGCTGCATCTGTTTCTCACCTCACTTGACTGCAGGAATAACTTTTCAATAATTTACTACTTCTGATTGTACCGTTGTTTTGAAAAAAAGTACAATACCAGATGCGAAATGCGTCATAAACAAAATGCATAGCAGGCAAAAGAAAGAACCGATATACGCAAAAAAATCCCCTTTTGCCCGCCTTTCTTATGCAGACAAAAGGGGATAATTATTTACTTTCTCACCAGCAGAGAAGTTCCTGTCATCTCTTTCGGCTGTTCCATACCCATCAGCTCCAGCAGAGTCGGAACGATATCCGCAAGCTTTCCGCCCTCTCTCAAGGTATAGGAAGGATCTGCATTTACCAGGATAAACGGTACCGGATTTGTGGTGTGTGCAGTAAACGGTTCACCGGTCTCATAATCCACCAGCTGCTCTGCATTTCCGTGGTCTGCGCAGATAAACATCTGTCCGTCCACTTCCTTGATCGCATCTACCGCTCTTCCTACACATGCATCTACCGTCTCGATGGCTTTGATCGCTGCATTTTCCACGCCTGTATGTCCAACCATATCCGGATTCGCGAAGTTGATGATGATCACATCGTATTTCTGGGACTTGATGGCATCCACCAGTTTGTCACAAACTTCCGGTGCGCTCATCTCCGGCTGAAGGTCATAGGTGGCAACCTTCGGAGATTTTACCAGGATACGGTCTTCTCCTTCGTTCGGTTCCTCAACACCGCCATTGAAGAAGAAGGTCACGTGAGCATATTTCTCGGTCTCAGCGATACGTGCCTGTGTCATATTGTGAGCAGCCAGATATTCGCCGAATGTATTTTTGATCTCTTCTTTTTTGAAAGCAACCAGTTTGCCCGGAATAGTTTCATCGTAATCTGTGAAGCATACAAAAGTCAGCTCCAGTTTCTTCTCTCTCTCGAAGCCCTTGAACTCCGGATCACAGAACGCGCGGGTCAGCTCCCTTGCACGGTCCGGGCGGAAGTTGAAGAAGATTACGGAATCCTTATCCTGAATGGTTGCAACCGGATGTCCATCTTTTTCCATAACGGTCGGAACTACAAACTCATCGGTCTTTCCTTCGTCGTAGGAAGCCTGTACTGCCTCAGCGGCATTCGTTCCCTTTACGCCTTCTCCTTTGGTCAGAGCTTTGTATGCCAGCTCTACACGATCCCAGCGGTTGTCACGGTCCATCGCATAATAACGTCCGGATACAACGCCGATCTCTCCAACGCCCAGCTCATCCATTTTCTTCTGCAGCTCTTCGATATAACCTTTTCCGGATGCCGGAGGTGTGTCACGGCCGTCCAGGAAGCAGTGTACATAAACCTTCTCCAGTCCCTGACGTTTTGCCAGCTCCAGAAGTCCGAACAGATGTGTGATATGACTGTGAACACCGCCGTCGGACAGCAGTCCGAACATATGCAGGGCGCTGTTATTCTTCTTTGCATTTTCAACAGCTGCCAGCAGTTCCGGATTCTCAAAGAAATCTCCGTCTTCAATCGCTTTGGTGATCCTTGTCAGTTCCTGATATACAATACGGCCTGCACCCATGTTCAGATGTCCTACTTCTGAATTTCCCATCTGGCCTTCCGGAAGTCCCACTGCCATTCCGCTGGCCTGTCCTTCCACGTACGGGCACTGGCTCATCAACTGGTCCATGATCGGTGTTTTCGCCTCGCAGACAGCGTTGTGGTCACAGTTTTTGTTCAGTCCGTAGCCGTCCAGAATCATTAATACGGTTGGTTTTTTGCTCATGATTTTCTCCTCTCTATCAGTGATAACAAACGATGTTTTGTTATTTTCTTGTCAGAAACATTCTATCACGAAATCACACGGCGGTAAATGGCTTTTTTTCTTTTTTTGAGTGGGGGACGGGGAAAGGAGGAGCAGGTTATGCTTTCTTTGTTGCTTCTTTGGGGTTCTCGAAATATAATGAGTTTGTACAGGAGGATATTGTTATGATTGAAGTTTATTATGCGGAAGATGATGAAAGTATCGCCAAATCCGTAAAAGAATATTTGGAGCAGCAGGACTGTAAGGTTGTAGTTTTTGGAGGGATTGCTGATCTCAGAAAGGCGTTGATCGGTCATCTGCCCTCTGTTCTTTTGCTGGACTGGAATATGCCGGATGGTGAGGGGAACGAATTTTGCCAGTGGATCCGGGAACGATGGAGGGACTTGCCTGTTATCTATCTGACCGTTCGTGGTGATTCTCATGATATTGTCACAGGATTCCAGAATGGCGCAGATGATTATGTGGTAAAACCATTTGATCTCGCAGTCCTGTATTCACGTATTCTGGCATTGCTGAGGAGAGCAAGGAACACGAAAGAAACGAAATTGTTCTGCGATGACCTGATGCTGGATAAAGAAAAAACCGCCGTCTACTGTCAGCAGGAAGAAATCGTTGTCAGTCAGCCGGAATATCAGCTTCTCCTGCTGCTGATGGAGAATAAAGGGAAGACCGTCACCAGGAGGCAGATTTTGGAGCAGGTTTGGGACAGCAGCGGAAACTATGTAAATGACAATACGTTGACGGTTACCATGAAACGGCTGAGAGAAAAGCTGCATCACCCCCTCTGCCTGAAAACAATCCGAAGTTTTGGCTATCGCATGGAGGATACGAAATGAATGAAAAGAGAAAACAGGGAATCCTATTGCTTTTTCCATTGGTTATTCTTTTGTTGGGGACGGGTTTCACATCGGTGCTGTTTTATCATGTGTATCAACAGACAGCCTATGAACATATTTCGGCGTTCTGTGAAATCATCCTGGAAAACACCCCTGAAGCAGAACCACAGCTGTTATCCGCTTTAAAAGACTTTCACGCATTGACTGATCAAGAAGTCGCTGAAAATCATCATTTAGAAAAATACGGATACCGCGCAGATGAATTTTGCAAAGACCTTCCACTCTATATTTTCCTTCTTCCTTTTCTTCTGTTTCTTGCGGCTGCCTGTGCCTTTGCTTTCGTAATCCGGACATTCCACAGGCGAATTCAAAAACGTATCGCTGATTTAACCGAATATCTGGAGCAGGTCAACACAGGAGCTGTCGGAACATTGATACAGGCGCAGGAAGATGATTTTTCGCATTTACAGGATGAAATCTACAAAACAGTTACGATGCTCTGTCAGACCAGAGAAGCAGCCGTTGCTGCAAAGTCGAATTTCGCTGAAAATCTGGCAAATATCGCACACCAGCTAAAAACACCGATCACATCAGCTTTCCTGTCTTTGCAGCTTATGAAAAAAGAAACTGCCAATGAGTATGTCACTTCGATGGAAAAGCAGCTGAAACGTTTAAACCGTCTGGAAGAATCCCTGCTCACGCTTTCCAGGATCGACTCCGGAACTCTGCCGTTCAAACAGGAACAAGTCGATCTTTATACGGCGCTGAATCTTGCCGCAGAAAATCTGAGTGACTTATTGCGAAAAAAACATATTTCCGTCGAAATTCCGGAAAACGGCTGTATAGAATTTTCCGGTGATCTGGAATGGACCATGGAAGCCCTTATGAATTTGATGAAAAACTGTATGGAGCACTCACAATCCGGCGGAATTGTCCATTGCGGTTATTCAGAAAATCCTCTTTATGTCGAAGTTCGGATATGGGACGATGGAGCAGGCTTTGACCCGGAGGACATACCACACCTTTTCGACCGGTTTTATCGGGGCAGGCGCGCTGTGGGAAATGGAATCGGAATCGGACTGGCGCTTGCCCGCTCTATCTTTGAATTGCAAAACGGAACGGTTACCGCCTATAATCTGCGAAACGGCGGCGCGTGTTTTGAAATAAGGATCTACAGTCACTGAGATGTCACTTTCCTTTGTTATACTGTACGTATCCGAACAGCGGTATCAGAAAGGAGAACAGACCGTGGAAATACTAAGATGTGAAAATGTCCGAAAAGTATATGGTTCCGGAAACAATCAGGTTGTGGCACTGGACCACATTGATCTGTCCGTACAAAAGGGGGAATTTGTGGCAATCGTGGGGGCGTCCGGTTCGGGAAAATCCACCCTGCTGCACATTCTGGGCAGTGTGGATCAGCCGACGGAGGGAAACGTTTTGATAGAGGGGACAGATATCTCCACGATGAATCAAACGCAGGCAGCTATTTTCCGGCGCAGAAAAGTGGGGTTGGTTTATCAGTTCTATAATCTGATTCCGACGCTCACTGTCCGGAAAAATATCCTCATGCCGCTTCTGTTAGACAAGAGAAAACCAAATCAGGAATACTTTGACCAGATTGTCCATTCCCTTGGGATTGAAGACAAACTGGATGCTCTCCCCAGTCAGTTATCTGGCGGACAGCAACAGCGCGCGGCAATCGCCCGGTCTTTGATCTATCGGCCCGCATTGCTGCTCGCGGATGAGCCGACCGGAAATCTGGACCGGAAAAACGGAAAAGAAATTATCGATCTGCTGAAATTATCAAACCGCAACCTGAATCAGACCATCCTTCTGATCACCCATGATGAAAAGATTGCTCTGGAGGCAGACCGCATGATAACCATAGAGGACGGAAAGATTATCAGCGATCAGAAACGGAGGTAAGGGTATGTGGAAAGACTATTCGAGAGAATTTATCAAAAAGAACCGGGTTTCCAGCTTATCCGTTCTTGCTGCGGCGTTTATTTCCGCCTTGTTTCTGTCTTTGCTCTGCGGCTTGTTTTACAATTTCTGGAATTACGAGATAGAATCCATTACATTGGAAGAGGGAGCCTGGCAAGGGCGCATTGCGGGAACATTTAATGAAGATGCGGTGTCTGATATCGAAAACTTTGCCAATGTGAAAGCTGCTGCCATCAATGAAGACTTATCGGATGGGCAAACCCTTGTGATCGATATTTACTTTCAGAATATGAGGACCGTTTATCAGGATATGCCCCTGATCGCAGAACAATTGGGTGTCCCTGATGACGCGGTATCTTATCATGAGTTACTTCTGTCAAGATATTTCGTCCACGACCCGCAGGATGCAGACCCGCCTTTATTGATGGCCTTTTATCTGACAGTGCTTCTGATCGTATCGGCGTCCTTGATTTTGATCATTCACAACTCCTTTGCCGTATCCATGAACACCCGTGTTCATCAATTTGGTATTTTTTCCAGCATAGGTGCGACGCCGGGTCAGATCCGTACCTGCCTTTTGCAGGAAGCAGCCGTTCTTTGCATCCTCCCCATTTTATTCGGAAGTTTGCTCGGGATTGCCCTGAGCTTTGGGATCATACAGCTCGTCAATATCCTTGCGGATGGCATTGCCGGCAGACATGAGGCGGTATTTTCTTACCACCCTCTCGTATTTGCTGTTACCATTCTGGTGTCTGCCCTGACCGTATTTGTTTCCGCATGGCTGCCCGCCAGAAAACTGAGCAGACTAACTCCTCTGGAAGCCATAAAGAATACCGGTGAGCTGCAGCTGAAGCGGAAGAAAAACTCCTCCATTCTTACGCTTTTCTTTGGAATCGAGGGAGAACTGGCTGGAAATGCGCTGAAGGCACAAAAGAAAGCCTTGCGAACCTCTACCCTATCATTGACTCTTTCCTTCCTGGGTTTTACATTAATGCTGTGCTTTTTCACTCTTTCGGAGATCAGCACCAACCATACCTACTTTGAACGCTACCAGGATGCCTGGGATGTCATGGCAACTGTAAAGGACACAAAGATAGAAGATTTTACTCATCAAGACGAAATCCTTGCTTTGGATAATGTCGACAGTGTGATCTACCAGAAAGCGGATGCTTTCTGTTCTGTTCCGGAAGCTGCCATCAGCGATGAACTGAAAAATCTGGGAGGACTGGAGACAATCGCCGGAAGTTCTGTCCGTGCCACCGATGGCTCCTATTCGATTCAGGCTCCGATTGTCATTATGGATGACAGCAGCTTTGCAGAATATTGTGAACAGATCGGCGTTCCCTCGTCAGGAACAGGGAGCGTTGTTCTGAACCGTATCTGGGACAGCGCAAACAGCAATTTCCGGTACAAAGAATACATTCCGTTTCTTTCAGCGGGACAGAGCACCATTACTTTACAGAATCCGGAACCGGCATCTGACACCGTTACGCTCCCTGTTCTTGGCTGCACACAGGAACCGCCTGTTTTAAGAGAAGAATATGACAATTATGCTTTGGTTCAATTTCTTTCGCTTTCTACATGGAAACAGATCAAGGATGTGATTGGAAATGCAGAACCGGATCTTTCTATCCGCGTGCTGGCGGAAAAAGACAGAACCTTGACGGAATTGAATACGATTGAAACAGAGCTGACAGACATCCTTGAGAATACGTTTACATTTGAGATGGAAAACCGTATTCAGGAGAAGACAGATAATGACACTATGCTGAGTGGATACAAGATCATGATCGGGTCGCTGTGTGCACTGCTTGCCTTGATTGGAATAGCCAACGTATTTTCCAACACACTGGGGTTTATCCGGCAAAGGAAAAGAGAGTTTGCGCGATATATGTCCATCGGCATGACGCCGGATCGTATGCGGAAAATGTTTTGTATTGAAGCCCTTGTGATCGCGGGACGTCCTATCCTGATCACACTGCCGGTCACTGGATTGTCTGCGGGATTGATGATAACGGCAAGCTATCTGAATCCGATGGAATTTTTGGCATCGGCTCCGATTGTTCCCATCTTACTTTTTCTTGCGGCGATTTCCGGATTTGTCGCACTGGCATACTATCTGGGAGGCAGGCAAATCCTGAAATGCAATCTGGCGGAAGCATTACAAAGTGATGATATGGGATAAAATTTTCCTGCGGCCGCAGACAAACAAACCGGGCATTGTGTTCGCCGTACTTCAGCAGTTAATTCTCTGAAGCTCCGGCCGAACACAATGCCCGGTTTCTTCGGTTACATCGTCTCTGTTATAAAACTTTGGAGAGGAAATCTTTGGCTCTTGGACTCTTTGGATTTGTGAAGAATTCTTCCGGAGTCGTATTTTCCACGATCACTCCTTCATCCATAAACAAAATCCGGTTTGCCACCTCTCTGGCAAATCCCATCTCGTGAGTTACGATGATCATGGTCATTCCCTCTCTTGCAAGGGCTTTCATCAGATCCAGAACCTCTCCGACCATCTCCGGATCCAACGCCGAGGTCGGCTCATCGAACAGGATCACATCGGGATTCATCGCCAGCGAACGCACGATCGCCACACGCTGTTTCTGTCCGCCGGACAGGGTGGACGGATAGACATCCGCCTTGTCTTCCAGGCCGATGCGTTTTAACAGGTTCATCGCCTGCTCTCTTGCCTCCGCACGGATCTTTGTCTTGTCGGTATCGATCTTCTGGATCGGCTGTTTGTCTTTCCGGAACACATTCTTGACCCGGTTTGCCATATTTGTCCGTTTCGTTTTGCGAAGTTCCTGACATTTTACATAGACCGGAGCCAGCATGATGTTCTGGATCACTGTCTTATTGTTGAACAGATTGAAATGCTGGAATACCATTCCCATATGACGGCGGTGAACATTGATGTCCACCTTCATATCAGCAATATCCACGCCGTTGAAGATAATGCTTCCTCCCGTGGGATCCTCCATACAGTTCAGGCACCTGAGGAAAGTACTTTTTCCGGAACCGGAAGGACCGAGCACAACTACAATGTCCCCTTTGTTGACGGTGACATCGATGCCCTTCAGAACTTCTGTATCACCGAAGCTTTTTTTCAGATTAATTACGTCTATCACTCTTCTTCAGGCTCCTTTCCAGTAATTTGATCAGCAGAGAGATCAGCAGTACCAGAACAATATAGATCAGCGCCATCACCAGGTAAGGTACCATAAACTCATAGCTGTTGCTTCCAATATAGTTAAACGCCACGTACAGATCCGCCGCGCCGACAAAGCTGACAACGGACGTTTCCTTGATCAGGGAAATAAACTCATTTCCCAGAGTCGGCAGGATATTTTTTACCGCCTGCGGAATTACGATCCTGCACATACTTGCTCCGAATCCCAGTCCCACTGCGCGGCCTGCCTCCAGCTGGCCCGGATCCACAGACTGGATTCCGCTTCGCATGATCTCGGAAATATACGCGCCGCTGTTCAGACCAAATACCAGCATGGATACCTGTACGCCGGTCAGACGGACTCCCATCATCGGAAGCAGTACATAGTAAAATACCAGCAGCTGCACAACAATTGGTGTTCCGCGGAACAGCGCCACATAAAATCCGCAGATTCCGTTGAGGATCCGCGGCAGCCGTTTATATTTCGGCACCACCCGCACAGTTGCGATCAGCGTACCGATCAGGATACCGATAATCAGACCTGTTATGGCGATCAGCAGCGTATTCTGAAGACCTTCCAGTACCCTGACATATCCGTTCTGCTCCAGAAAGATTTCGATAAATTTATCTATTTTCTGTCCAAAATTACCCATTTTCTCACCTTTTTCAACGTGTAAAAATGCGGACAGGCTGTACTGTCCGCATCTTCACTTTTCCATTCGTACCAGTTTTACTGCATCGCGTTGATCGCTTCTGTGATGCTCGCTGCAGGAGCCGCATCAATAATCACGTACTTCAGATTTCCGTTTACCAGATCCTGTACAGCCAGAGAACCGTTTCTATATGTCACACAGGTTGCCGGCAGTCCCGGGAAATCCAGGTCGTCGCTTCCCTCTACATAAAACTGTCCGGTTGTTCCGCTTTGTACGCCGATGGAATCACTGTCTGACAGTCCGTTCAGGATTTCTTCCACATCAGCCGCTTCCTGGCAGTCATCAAACGTTGTATCATCCGCTGTGGTGATCAGACGCTGAGAAGCCTGGTAGTAGGTATCAGAAAAGGTTACATACTCTTTTCTGTCCTCGCTGACGGTCAGTCCCGCCATGGCAATATCACACTGCTGCTGTCCTACGGAAAGACATACCGCGTCGAAATCCATATTCTGGATAACCAGCTCCTGTCCCAGCTCTTCCGCCAGAAGGGCAGCGATCTCCATATCGATTCCGTAATAATCTTCACCCTGTGTATATTCGAACGGCTCGAATGCCGCGTTGGTTGCAACTACAAGCTGATCTTTGGAAGTATCAAGGGTCGCGGATTTCACTGCTTCCGGCTCGCCGCTTCCGAAATACTTGTCAAAAATCTCATCCAGTGTTCCGTCTTCCTTGATCTTTGCGATAAATGTATTTACCTGCTCAAGCAGCTCCGGCTGATTTTTGTCCACACCGAATGCGTACTCTTCCTGTGTCAGATCTACATCGATCACTTTTACACCTTTCGCGCTCTGGCTTCCACTCTCACTTCCGCTGGCAGAATTGCTGCTGCTTTCACCGTCTGCGCTTCCGCATGCCGCCAGAGAGAAGGTCATGACAGCTGCCAGCGCCAGAGCTGCAAACTTTTTCATATTTTTCATAACTTTTTCCTCCATCTTTTATACATTTATACATCAATAAATGTATAATTATTCAGCTGTCCCCTATTATAAACAGTATTGAGGCAAAAAACAAGTAGTAAAAATACACGATTTTTTATATTTATCTCAGATCTTTTTTCATAAAAGTGTGAGAAAGCAACTTTTCAGGTAACTGAAAGGTTGCCGAAAACACACTCTGGAAAGACATCCATGGCAGGACATCCGACTTTTATCCATAGACACGGATCAACGATGAGATTTCCCGGATGATGGACATGCCCTCCAGGATTCTGATCGCATCCATGAAATGGCGTTCCTGCACTTTTTCCGTGATCACAACAATCTCCGCCAGTTCTCCCTTTTTCTCCTTCTGGATGAACTGTGCAATGGAAACGCTGTTATTTCCGAACACTGCCGTCACCGATGCCAGTACGCCCGGGCGGTCTTCCACCTCCATCCGGACGAAATATTTGCTCTTGATCTGGCTGATCTTGCGAATCGGAAGATCCTTGTAACAGGTACATCCGATCCTTCCGCAACAATCCGCCAGAATATTCCGCACACAGTCAAACACATCGCCGACCACCGCGCTTGCCGTGGGAAGTTCTCCCGCACCGCGTCCATAAAACATGGTATCCTGCACCGCGTCACCCCGAACGAAGACCGCATTGTAGGAATCCTGTACGGATGCCAGCGGATGGTCTTTGTTGATCAGCATCGGATGAACTCTCGCCTCAATCCCCTCCGCAGTCAGCCGTGCCATTCCGAGAAGTTTAATCTCACAGCCCATTTCTTTTGCATACTGAATATCCTTCGCGGTAATCCGTGCGATTCCTTCCGTATAGACATTTTCAAACACCACACGGGAATTAAATGCCGCTGAAGCAAGAATCGCCACTTTCCTTCCCGCGTCCAGTCCCTCGATATCCGAGGTCGGGTCTGATTCCGCGTAGCCCAGATCCTGTGCCAGCTGAAGGGCTTCCTCAAACTCCATCCCTTCCTTTGACATTTTCGTCAGGATAAAGTTTGTCGTGCCGTTGAAAATGCCGACCACTTCCGTGATATGATTGCCGGCCAGGCATTGTTTCATCGGACGTACGATCGGGATTCCTCCCGCAACCGAGGCCTCATACAGAAAATCTCTGCCGTTCACTTTCGCCGCTTCCAGCAGCTTCTTTCCTTCGGAAGCGACGACATCTTTGTTGGCAGTCACCACGCTCTTTCCGGCATTCAATGCCTCCAGCATATAAGAAAGCGCCGGCTGAATCCCTCCCATCACTTCAATGACAATCTCGATCTCCGGGTCGTCCAGAATCTCCTGAACGTCATTGGTCAGAACGGACGGATCGTCCACCTTCTGCGCTGCCTTCTGTAAATTGCGGACCAGAATCTTTTTTAATTCCACTCTGGCTCCGATTTTTGCCTCCATCTCCTCTTCCTGCAGCTTCAGTACTTTATAGACACCGGTTCCCACCGTGCCAAGGCCCAGCATCGCAGCTTTGATGACTTTGTTTTCCATAATTCTGCCTCTCTCCTCACGCTCAGGCTAGAGCATGTTCGAAAATTCATTCCTGCAATTTTCAATCACGCTCCAACGCTACAATACACTCAATCTCTACTTTTCCGTCCTTCGGAAGCGCTGCCACTGCAACACAGGAACGCGCCGGCTTGTCTTCACCGAAATATGCGCCGTACACTTCATTTACCTTTGCAAAATCATTCATATCTGTCAGGAAAATGGTTGTCTTTACAACATTCTTTTTGCTTGTTCCCGCTTCCGTCATGATCGCGTCCAGATTTTTCAGAGAGAGCGCCGCCTGCTCTTCCACAGCCTCCGGGATCACGTTTCCGTTTTCAACGTCAAAGCCAAGCTGTCCGGAAATAAAGAGATAACCATTGCTCTTCACTGCCTGTACGTATGGACCGATCGCCGCCGGAGCTTTCTGGGTATTTACAACTTCTTTCATCTTGTTTTCTTCCTTTCTTTTTCTGTATTTTCGCATTTTCATGCAGCCGCTCAGCCAGTGGAACGGCTGCATGCTCCCTGCATTATGTCAGCTTTCAAAAACGCCCATCTTTTCAAAGACGGGCATTTAAGTTTTATTTTTTGTAATTTACAATCTCGCCGAACTCCGGTTTCAAGGAAGCGCCGCCTACCAGTCCGCCGTCGATATCCGGCTGTGCGAACAGTTCCGGAGCAGTCTTTGCATTTACAGATCCTCCATACTGGATACGGATCTCTGCCGCTGTAGCGTCATCGTAGATTTCCGCAATGCACTCACGAATGCCCTTGCATACTTCCTGCGCCTGCTCTGTAGTAGCCGTTTTTCCTGTGCCGATCGCCCAGATTGGCTCATAAGCGATAACCGCTTTCTTTGCCTGCTCTGAAGTCACGTTCTGGAATCCGACCTTTACCTGCTGACGGATAAAGTCCATGGTCACGCCCTGCTCTCTCTGCTCCAGAGTTTCACCGCAGCACATAATCGGAGTGATTCCATGCTCAAATGCTTTCAGCATTTTCTTATTTACAGTCTCGGAAGTCTCCGCAAAGTATTCTCTTCTCTCAGAATGTCCGAGAACCACGTATTTTACGCCTGCATCAACCAGCATTGCCGGAGAGATTTCTCCCGTATAAGCGCCTTTTTCTTCGAAATACATGTTTTCTGCGCCTACCTGAATGTTGGTACCCTTTGCAGCCTCTACAACCGGAAGAATGTCGATCGCCGGAACACAAAATACCACGTCAACTTCTTCGTTGTTTACCAGCGGTTTCAGTGTATTTACCAGCTCTACTGCCTCACTTGGAGTCATATTCATCTTCCAGTTTCCAGCAATGATCTTCTTTCTTTCCATGACAATTTTCCCCTTTATTTATCGTTTGCTGCTGCTACGCCCGGCAGTTCCTTTCCTTCCAGGAATTCCAGAGAAGCGCCGCCGCCTGTGGAGATATGGGTCATCTTGTCACCGTATCCCAGCTGATTTACCGCTGCTGCAGAATCACCGCCGCCGATGATCGTAACGGCGTCTGTCTCAGCCAGAGCTGCTGCAACCGCTTTGGTGCCCTCTGCAAACTTCGGCATCTCGAAGCATCCCATCGGTCCGTTCCATACGACAGTCTTGGCATCTTTTACCGCATCACTGAACAGTTTTTCTGTCTCAGGTCCGATGTCCATGCCTTCCCATCCATCCGGAATCTCGCCACTTTTAACGATCTGCGTATTGCAGTCATTGGAGAATGCATCGCCGATTCTGTGGTCTACCGGAAGCAGCAGTTTTACGCCTTTTTCCTCTGCCTTTTTCAGCATGTCCAGAGCGTACTCCAGATAGTCGTCCTCACAAAGAGAAGTACCGATCTTTCCGCCCTGTGCCTTGGAGAAGGTATAAGCCATACCGCCTCCGATAATCAGTGTATCCACTTTGTCCAGCAGACGGTTGATAACGGAAATCTTGCTGGAAACTTTTGCGCCGCCCAGGATCGCTACAAACGGACGGGTCGGATGATCCACTGCGTTGCCAAGGAAATCGATCTCTTTCTGCATCAGATATCCTACCACGCAGGTATCTACATATTTGGTAACACCCACATTGGAGCAGTGTGCACGGTGTGCGGTTCCGAATGCGTCGTTTACATATACGTCGCACAGAGAAGCCAGCTCCTGGCTGAAGTTATCTTCGTTCTTTGTCTCTTCTGCACGGTAACGTGTATTCTCAAGAAGGATCACATCGCCGTCTTTCATTGCCTCAACAGCAGCCTTTGCGTTTGGTCCGACTACCTCAGGATCCGCAGCAAATTTTACTTCCTGTCCAAGCAGCTCGGAAAGGCGCGCTGCCACCGGTGCCAGAGACAGCTCCGGTTTCGGCTCTCCCTTCGGTTTTCCGAGATGAGAACACAGGATGATTCTTCCTCCGTCAGCGATCAGTTTTTTGATCGTCGGCAGAGCTGCTACCAGACGGTTTTCGTCGGTAATCTTTCCATCGATCAGCGGAACGTTGAAGTCACATCTTACCAGAACTTTCTTGCCTTTTACATTAATGTCATCAACTGATTTTTTGTTTAACATGGGTATCCTCCATTCTTCGGTTACGGCGCGCATCCTGCCGGACGGCGGCTACTGCCCGCAACAATATTATTCTGCGGAATTTTTTCCTCCTCCGCAAAAAGGGTCCGGTCCTTAAAAAGACCGGACCCTTTGGGTTCACAAGAATTATATCTTGTCCAGATACTTATGCCAGCTCGCTGAAGTATTTGATAGTACGAACCATCTGGCTTGTGTAGGAGTTCTCATTGTCATACCAGGATACAACCTGTACCTGAGTTGTTCCGTTATCCAGCGGAAGAACCATAGTCTGAGTTGCATCGAACAGAGAACCATATCTCATACCAACGATATCGCTGGATACGATTTCATCTGTGTTATATCCGAAGGATTCTGTAGCAGAAGCTTTCATCTTTGCGTTGATCTCATCAACAGTTACGTTTCCTTCAACAACTGCTGTCAGGATTGTGGTAGAACCTGTCGGGGTTGGAACACGCTGAGCAGCGCCGATCAGTTTTCCGTTCAGTTCCGGAATAACCAGTCCGATTGCTTTTGCAGCACCGGTGCTGTTCGGAACGATGTTTACTGCTGCTGCACGGCTTCTTCTCAGATCGCCTTTTCTCTGCGGTCCGTCCAGAGTCATCTGATCACCTGTGTAAGCATGGATGGTGCACATGATACCGGTTTTGATCGGAGCCAGTTCATTCAGAGCTTTTGCCATCGGAGCCAGGCAGTTGGTTGTACAGGAAGCTGCAGAGATAATAGTGTCTTCTGGCTTCAGTGTCTCATGGTTTACATTATAAACGATTGTCGGGAGATCGTTTCCTGCCGGAGCAGAGATAACAACCTTACGAGCACCTGCGTTGATATGTGCCTGAGCTTTTTCTTTGGAGGTGTAGAATCCGGAGCACTCCAGAACTACGTCTACGCCAAGCTCTCCCCATGGGCAGTTGTTTGCATCCGGGAATGCATAGATTTTGATGTTTTTGCCGTCCACTGTGATGGAATCTTCATCAGAGGTTACAGTGTCAGCCAGAGCGTATTTACCCTGAGATGAATCATATTTTAATAAGTGAGCCAACATCTTCGGGGATGTCAGATCGTTGATTGCTACTACTTCATAACCTTCTGCGCCGAACATCTGTCTGAAAGCAAGACGTCCGATACGGCCAAAACCATTGATTGCTACTTTTACTGCCATGATTTTAATTCCTCCTAAAAAGTGTTTTTTTGGATTTTTAAAAGTCTCAGTACTTTGTTAAAGAAACATCAACCTTAGTTGTTATTTTACCTAATTCCGGAAGAAAATTCAAGCCTATTTTACGGAAAAGAGTATAAAATTTTCACTAAAAAATAGAAAAAATTTTTTCTACTGTCACAAAGTGCGTTCAAAAATCGCTCTGGAGCGTATTTGAAAATCTCTCTAAAGCTTAACGAAAACCGGTTTTTTGTCTGTAAACTGCGTATAATATTGAAATCCTGCTTCCCTCAGCAATTCCGCCGCCGTATCAAAGCCGAAGCCTACATGGCGCGGTTCATGGGCGTCTGAGCCGACGGTGACCATTTCTCCGCCCAGTTCCCGGTAACGGCGGATAATCTCCGGATGGGGATTTGGAAAGCCAAGTCCGTATTTCAGTCCTCCGGTATTGACCTCCAGCGCAATCTGATATTCCACCAGAAGTTTCAGGATCTCATCGATCTCATCCCGGTACTCCCCGCAGCGGTACTCCGCGCCTTTTGACTTTCCATACCGTACCACATAATCCAGATGTCCAAGCGTCTGGAACTCATGAAATGCACGCAGATTTTCCGAAGTGGCACGGAAATATGCCCGGTACATTTCCCGGTCTTCCATATCCTGAAAAGATTCACAGTCATAGGGATCTTTGCCATTCAGCAGATGCATCGACCCGATCACGAAATCAAAGGGCCAGCGGCGGACATACTCCTCCATCTGTTTTTTCAGATGTGCCTGCAGTCCCAGTTCCACGCCAAAGCGAATCTGGATACGATCCCTGTATCTTTCCTGCAGTTCACGGATCTTCGCCTGGTACGCCGGCGTATCCAGCTGAAATTCTTCCTCTCCGGTCCGCGGATTTCTCGGATAATCCATATCATAGTGATCGGTAATACAGATCTCTTTCATTCCAAGGGCGATCGCCCGTTCGATCATTTCTTCCGGACACGCCTTGCTGTCCGTGGAAAAGCTGGTGTGCATATGACAGTCTGCAATCATATTCTTCCTCCGTATCCGTTCATCCAGGTCTTCGCATTGATTGCGCAGACCATGTAAAACAATGCCTGTGGGCAGTCTTTATCTTTCTTCTCTGCTTCCGGACAGGATCGTGCCACCTCCCGCCACATAGCCGTCCTGATAAAAGACGACAGCCTGTCCCGGAGTCACTGCCCTTACTTTTTCCGGGAACGAACAGACGATCTCATCCTCTCCGGTCCGTCTGACGATACACGGGGATCCTTTATGTCCATAGCGGATTTTTGCCATGCAGAAAAATTCTTCCCCGATCTCCAGAGGCGGGATTGCCATATAGTTGACGTGATTCGCCCGCAGCTGGTGAGAGAACACCTCTTCATTTTCTCCGATCACCACTTCATTGGTCTCCGGACGGATCTCCAGCACAAACACCCGGTGTCCCATGGGAAGGTTCAGGCCGCGGCGCTGGCCGACGGTGTAATGGGTGATTCCCTCATGCTGTCCTAGGATCTCGCCTTTTGTGTTGACAAAATTCCCCTTCGGGGCATGGATGCCTGTCTCTCTTTCAATAAACGCCGCATAATCGTTATCCGGCACAAAGCAGATTTCCTGAGAATCTTTTTTGTGCGCCACAGGCAGCCCGATCTTTTCCGCAATTTCCCGGATCTCATCCTTAGTATAATCCCCCACCGGCATCAGGGTCCGGGAAAGCTGTTCCTGGGTCAGATTGTAAAGCGCATACGTCTGGTCCTTCGCCGCCGTGACAGAGTTGCGGATGGCATATCTTCCATTGGGAAGCTTGGCAACCCTGGCATAGTGACCGGTTGCAATGTAATCCGCTCCGATGGAAAGGCTTCTCTGCAGCAGAGATTCCCACTTGACATACCGGTTGCAGGCAATACAGGGATTGGGCGTTCTACCGTGGAGATATTCGTCCACAAAATAGTCCATCACATTCTGCTTAAATTCCTTTTTGAAATTCATTACATAATAAGGGATTTCCAGATGCTGAGCGACCCTTCTTGCGTCATCCACGGCCAAAAGGCCGCAACAGCCGCCGTTTTCCTCAACAACTGTTTCAGCCTCATCCTGCCAGATCTGCATGGTCACTCCGATCACCTCATAGCCTGCCTCTTTCAAAAGATAGGCAGCTACCGAAGAATCTACGCCGCCGGACATCCCGACAACCACTTTTTTTCCTGCCATGTTTTAATATTCTTCCTCTACTTCTTCTTCGCTGATGTCAGACTTCGGTTTTTCCAGTCCTTCGATCTTGATGCCATGCTTCTCCGCATAGTCCCAGAGTGCCGCATGGATTGCTTCCTCTGCCAGCAGAGAGCAGTGTACTTTCACCGGCGGAAGTCCGTCCAGAGCATCCATAACCGCTTTGTTGGTCACTTCCAGCGCCTGCTGGATGGTTTTTCCTTTCACCAGTTCTGTCGCCATGCTGCTGGTGGCAACGGCTGCACCGCAGCCGAAGGTCTTGAACTTGCAGTCCTGGATAATTCCGTTGTCGTCAATATCCAGATACATTCTCATGATATCTCCGCATTTTGCATTTCCTACAGTTCCCACGCCGCTGGCGTTCTCGATCTCTCCTACATTTCTCGGGTTCTGAAAATGATCCATTACTTTATCACTGTACATATCTATATTTCCTCCTGTATCTTCTGTATTTATTTTGTAACAGTTCAGCCTTGCTGAACTGTTACCTTATTTTTTCCTGTTTTTTCAGGAAATCCTCATAAAGCGGAGACATGCTGCGCAGTCTCGCAACGATCTCTTTGATCTGGTCTACGGTGTAATCGATATCCTCACGGGTCGTCTCCGCGCTCAGTGTCAGACGCAGAGAGCCATGAGCGATCTCATGGGGCAGTCCGATGGCGAGCAGTACATGGGACGGATCCAGTGATCCGGAGGTACATGCAGAGCCGCTGGATGCCGCGATCCCTTTCATATCAAGCATGATCAGAAGGGATTCGCCTTCAATGAATTCAAAACTGATATTGCAGTTGTTTGGAAGACGTTTCACAGGGTCTCCGTTCAGCCGGCTGTGCGGGATCTCTGTCAGGATCCTGTGGATCAGATGATCTCTGAGTTCCGCTTCTTTCGCGGTTCTCTCCTTCATCGTGTCAACTGCCATCTTAGCCGCAGCCCCATATCCCACGATTCCAGGCACATTTTCCGTTCCGGCACGGCGTTTTCTCTCCTGAGCGCCTCCGTGGATAAAGGAACGGATCTTTACGCCTTTGCGGATATAAAGGAATCCGATTCCTTTCGGACCGTTGATCTTATGTCCGCTGGAGCTGAGCATATCAATATGACATTCGTCAACATTCAGCGGAATCTGTCCGAACGCCTGTACCGCATCTGTGTGGAACAGGATATTGTGTTCTTTCGCGATCCTTCCGATTTCTTCCACCGGCTGGATCGTTCCGATCTCATTGTTCGCGGTCATTACGGAAATCAGGATGGTCTCCGGGGTGATCGCTTTCTGCAGGTCATCCAGCTTTACAATACCGTTTTCATCCACATCCACATACGTTACCCTTGCTCCCCGCTGCTTTTCCAGATATTCGCAGGTGTGCAGGATCGCATGATGCTCGATCTTTGTTGTGATGATGTGATTTCCTTTGGACGCATATGCTTCATAGGTGGCTGCCAACGCCCAGTTGTCCGCTTCTGTTCCTCCTGCCGTGAAGTAAATTTCCTCCGGACGTGCGCCGATCACCTGCGCGATCTGCTCTCGTGCTTTTGTAATGGCTTCCTTGCTCTTTCCGGCAATCTCATAAATGCTGGAAGGATTTCCATAAAATTCGCTGAAATACGGAAGCATCGCCTCCACAACTTCAGGCGCTGTCTTTGTTGTCGCCGCATTATCAAGATAAATCATTGTTCTGCCTCCTTATGCTTCTTTTCTGTACTTTTGCTGCATGCCCGTTCTGCCACGTTATTTTCCGCAGTGCCTGAGCAGGCAAGCTGGTGGCTTTCTTCCACCAGTTCGTTGAGATATATGGTATCCACTGCCTGGGTGATACTGTCATTGATTTTCTTCCATACAAACCGGGTCACACAAAAATCCGCTTCCCCGCAGCTTCCGCTGCCCTCGTTGGCAGGACAGGTGACTGCATCCAGACTTCCCTCCAGCGCCCGCAGGATATCGCCCACAGAGATTTCCCCCGCCGGACGTCCCAGCTGATAACCGCCTTTGGCTCCGCGCACACTGACGATGATCCCTGCCTTTTTCAGCAGTCTCGCCAGCTGTTCCAGATAGCTCTCCGAAATATTCTGGCGCTCGGCAATGCTCTGTATGGAAACCGCTCCCTCGTCCGCATGGACGGCGAGATCGATCAGGGCTCTCAGCCCGTATCTTCCTTTCGTAGATAATTTCATTCTTTCCTCCATCTGACGCATTTACTGCATCATTAAGGTTAATCCCGACTAAACCACTCGGATTTATGTCTTTTTTAGAATAGCACTGCCGCATTGTTCTGTCAAGCATGTTTTTTACATATATCTGTAACAATCACCAACCCTTTCGGAGGCCGCCATTGTCACGAAAAAAAGCATTACTGATCGGTACCTTCATTCTGACACTGACAGGGATGGTCAGCAGAATTATAGGTTTCTTCTACAGAATATTCCTCTCTCACACGATTGGTGCGGAACAGCTGGGAATTTTCCAGCTGGTCTCCCCGGTCTACAGTATGGCCCTGGCAGTCTGCTCCGCCGGGATCCAGACGAGTCTTTCCCGTTTCATCGCGGCAAAAACAGCGGAGAAAGACAAGACCAGCGCCCTGCATTTTCTGGTAACAGGAACGGTATTTTCTTTCCTCCTGGCTCTTGTTTCCGCATTTCTCCTTTACTATTTTTCCGTCCCGGTGGGAACCGTATTTCTCGGCGAACCGCGCACCATACCTCTGCTGCAGGTTATGGCTTGTTCCATCCCTCTGTCCGTCATCCATTCCTGCATTGCGGGATGGTATTTCGGGCAGAACAAAACCGCAGTTCCTTCTCTGTGTCAGCTCCTGGAACAGACCGTGCGGGTGCTGTCCTCCTACCTGATCTACCTGATCTTTCTTCAGGAAGGCCGGGCTCCTTCAGCTCTGCTGGCAGCGCTTGGCACCCTCGCAGGCGATGTGGTTTCCTGTCTTTTCTCCCTGATTGTAATCCGTCTTGAGACTTCCCGCCTGGGATACCGCATCCACACTCTTACAAATCCGGGAAATTATCTGAAGCAGCTGCTTCTCCTTGCCTATCCTCTGATGGCAAACCGGATCTTCATGAGCCTGCTCCACAGCCTGGAAACTATCCTGATCCCAGCACGCCTGCAGGCCGGTGGGATGAACGTCTCGGAATCATTAAGCATCTATGGGGTTCTGACCGGAATGACAATGCCTCTGATCTTCTTTCCGTCCACGATCACCAACTCCGTCTCTGTAATGCTCATGCCGGACGTCGCCCGGAAACAGGCATCCGGAAACCGCAGTTCCATTGCCGCCACCATCTCCCAGACGATTCGCTTCTGTATGATCCTTGGAATCTTTTCTCTTGGAATCTTCTTTTTCTACGGAAACTCCATGGGCATACTTTTGTTCCGCAGTCAGGAAGCCGGAAACTTTCTTCGGACGCTGGCGTTTCTCTGCCCTTTTCTGTATCTGGACTCCACGCTTTCCAGTATCCTGACCGGGCTTGGCAAAACAAAGGCAGTTTTTGTCCAGAATATTTCCGGTCTGGGCATCCGTATCGCCTTTGTATGGTTTGCCGTTCCATCCCAGGGGATCAAAGGCTATCTGTCCGGACTTCTTGCCAGCGAAATCCTGACCACCTTCCTCCGGCTGACCTCCCTGTACCGGGAAGTGCATTTTTCCTTCTACGCGGTACCCGCTCTGCTGTTTCCTGCGGGAGCAATGCTGACCGCCGCCGGATGTACGTTTCCTGTCCATCATCTTCTGGACGCCCTGGGGCTTCCGCCTCTCGCGGTGCTGTTTCTGGATGTAGGAACGGCGGCGTTTCTGTATCTGTTTCTCCTGCGGCCTCTGCTTCCGAGTAACAGTTCAGCCCGCTGAACTGTTACAGCATTCGCCCATGAAAGATCGCTTCGCGATGGGGCGAATGCCCATAAGCACTGCGTTTTCATACGGTCCGCGCAGTAAATGCGCAGACCTGACGGAACAGTTCCTCTTCCAAAACAGTCACACCGTACATCAACTTAATTTTTTTGGAATTCCGGTTAAATCTCCGAAAAAAATATCGACAGCCCTTACTTTTTGTATTATAATGGGTCTGTCATACCGTCGGAGTACCGGCGGACAGAAGAAAAAGGAGATTATCATGAGTTTCAATTTTGAAAAAAGACTGCCGACGCCAACAGATATCCGTGAGCAGTATCCGCTCAGCGCCCACGCGGCAGCTGTCAAAGCAGAGCGGGATAAAGAAATTGCCAGAGTATTCACTGGGGAATCCGATAAATTCCTTGTGATCGTAGGTCCCTGTTCCGCGGATAACGAAGATGCCGTCTGCGAATATGTCAGCCGTCTGACAAAAGTCGCCGACAAAGTTTCTGACAAACTGATCATTATCCCGCGTGTTTACACCAATAAACCGCGTACTACCGGAGAAGGTTATAAAGGGATCGTCCATCAGCCGGATCCGGAGAAAAAGCCGGATCTGGTCCACGGACTGATCGCAATGCGCAAAATGCATATGCGTGTGATCGAGGAAAGCGGACTGACTTCCGCCGACGAAATGCTGTACCCGGACAACTGGAGTTATCTGTCCGATATTCTCTCTTATGTTGCCGTAGGAGCCCGTTCCGTGGAAAATCAGCAGCACCGCCTGACGATCTCCGGCCTTGACATTCCGGCAGGCATGAAAAACCCCACCAGCGGTGATTTTTCTGTCATGCTCAACTCTGTCATTGCCGCTCAGGGTTCCCATACCTTTATCTACCGGAACTGGGAAGTGAAAACTACCGGCAATCCGCTGACTCATACGATCCTGCGGGGCGCGGTCAACAAGCACGGAAACGCAATCCCGAACTATCACTATGAGGATGTTCAGCTTCTGCTGGAAAAATACAGAGAGACTAATCTGAAAAATCCGGCGGTCATCATCGACGCCAACCATTCCAACTCCAACAAGCAGTACGAACAGCAGATCCGTATTGTGCGGGAGGTTATGCACAACCGCCAGTACTCTGAGGATATCCGCAAGCTGGTAAAAGGCGTGATGATCGAAAGCTATCTGGAACCAGGCAGCCAGAAGATCGGCTGCGGAACCCATGTATATGGCAAATCCATCACCGATCCCTGCCTGGGATGGGAGGACACGGAAAAACTGATCTATAAGATCGCCGATCTTTGCTGATCATATGAAAACCTGTTCAAGACAAAAAGTCACCCGCAGAAAGATTCTTTGACCCAAGAATCTTTCCACGGGTGACTTTTTGTCATTACTTTTCCATCATCAAAAGATACTTCCCACAGCGGTCAGGCTGTCTGCCAGATCTTCTCTGTAATCTTCTTCGCAGGGATCCAGGCTGTTGACTGTGACACAATAGCGGTCAGCCGCTGCTGTCGCATGCAGATATCTCTGGTTTCCAAGATAAACGGCAACATGCCCCGGAAAGTACAGCAGATCTCCCGGCTGTTTCCTTTCCCTTGGGATTTGCCGCATCGGATAGCCAGGCGCCAGTTTCGCATCCCGATAGATGATGATCCCGTTCAGCAGATACGTCATCTGCGCCAGCCCGGAACAGTCAATGCCAAGCGGCGTCTTTCCGCCCCACCGATACGGCGCTCCAAAATAGCTGCACGCAGTCTCCACCAGCCGCTGTCTCAGTTCCGTCTCCTGAAGCTTCCCATATTTTTTTCCTGTTTCCCGTAAAGCTTCCGCCGGCACTGTCTGAATGCAGACACCCGGAACATAACCGCAGGTTCCTCCGGCAAGCCGTACCGTCAGCCAGTCTTCACACACGCCGCATACCTCCAGCCAGGAACCTCTTGGAACCCAGAGCAGTGTCTCCGCCTGTACGTTGGGACGGCGTTTGATATCCGCAAACGCTGCTTTGACCATTCGCCAATCTTCTTCCCTGCCTCCGCACCGCTCCAGGGGTACCGCGTCCTCTTTTGGAATCCACCCTTCATATCCATAAAACATCCGGATCCGGATCCATCTGCCCCGGCACTCCAGGATCTCTGCCTCCATCCCGTACAGGCCTTCATCGATGCACTCTCCATCCCCAGGCACGCGTCTCAGCGGCACAATCCCTTTCCCGATCCTGATCTTCATACACATTCTCCCTTCGGAAGGTTCCTTTTCCAAGGAGTCTGCATCCTGATGTTCCTGCAGAATACCGCTTCCGATTCGCTCTCTTTCTCCTATTCTATGCACGGACCAGCCTCACTGAATACTCTTCACCTTGCAGAATATCGTTTTCAGACACACTCTGTCTTCTTCTGTTCTCTGAATCAGAAAAATGAAACTACCATAGCCACAAAAGATGCCACACTGATCACCGCGCCGCCGACACGGCTCATTTTCAGATAGGTCTTTGTAGGCTCTCCGTCTTTCAGTTTAAAAAACTTTTCCGCCTTCCACATCCACAGCGGCTTCAGCGCCATCAGCAGCCCCAGCAGAAATAAAAGCGCAAATCCGAATTTGCTCATCCGTCTTTTCCTCCTGATTTCTGTCACTTGCGCGGATGGGATTTATTGTACACTGCACGCATTTGATAAATCCCCATATCCAGGTACATCTGTGTCGTGGAAATATCTGAATGCCCCAGCATCTCCTGGACACTCTTGAGATCCGCTCCATTCTGCAGCAGATGCGCCGCAAAGGAATGGCGGAGAATATGCGGTGTGAGATCTGCATTGATCCCAGCCTCCCTGCCGTAGGTTTTCAGCACTTTCCAAAATCCCTGACGGCTCATCGGCTTTCCGGAACAATTCACAAACACATACTCGCCGTTCCCATCCCGCAGCAGTTTTTTCCTGCCCTTCTCCAGATACTCCTTCAGTGCGTTCCGCGCAGCGCTCCCAAAGGGGATCACACGCCCTTTTTCCTGTCCTGCGCAGGTAATATAACCCATCTGGAGATTCAGGTCCTCCAGTTTCAATTGGATCAGTTCACTGACCCGGATTCCCGTCGCATAAAGCAGTTCCAGCATCGCCTTGTCCCGGATTCCTTTTGGCGTCGAACAATCCGGCTGACGCATCAGGAGGTCCACCTCGTCCACAGAAAGGATCTCCGGCGCTTTCCGTTCCACCTTCGGAGGACGGAGATTTTCCGACGGATCTTCCTCAATGTAATGCTGGCGCACCACATACTGACAGAAGGTCCGGATCGCCGCCACATTTCTTGACACAGTCGCCGGGGACAGCCGTTCCCTCTCCAGATAAAGCATATAAGAGTTGAGGAACGTCTCCGTCACTGCATTCAGATCCGTCACCTGATGCTCTGCCAGATAACGTTCCATTTTTCGCAGATCACGCTCGTAGGAAATTTCCGTATTATGGGAAGTCTTTTTCACCGTATGGAGATAAATAACAAACTCCCAGATTGCGTCTTTTATTTTCCAGTTTTCTTTTTTCTCAAGTACCATAGTCCAAGCAGAAAGACACGTGTCTGCCTTCCGCATCCGTGTCCCGTAACCTTTCCACCAAATTCTGTGGAATATTATAAACATATTTTTTTCAAATTGCAATTCTGTTTTCCCCCAGCAGAAACCCGGGTTTTCCGGCTTTTCGGGAAACTTCTGATATCTTGTGTCCACTTCCATGTTATGTCTACCAGATATTGTGCACTACAAATTGTTAACTTTCTGTTAACTTTCAATCAGCCATTGCAGAATCAACGGATTTACATAGCATTCCAGCAAAATCCCCCATAAGACGACCGTCAGAAACAGCAGGCACCACAGGCTATACTGCACCGCCTTTTTTCCAAAAAAACGGTTTCTCTGTATCACTTGCCCGGACATATAACAGATCACTGTGAACATTCCAAAAGCCGCCGGAACATAGAGCAGATACTGCGGCAAAAGCGCTGCCGCAAACAGGAGCATTCCCCGGATTCCGTTCTGCAGCAGCGCAATACCAAGAAATGTTCCAAAGAAAAAGCCATATCCCAGAAGCTCCGCGATCACCAGCGGCACACCCAGTACAGTCGCACCGATCACCTGCAGAACCGCCATTCCCGCAAGGCGCCGCGGCAGGAGATAAAAAAAATAATCTTTGGAATCCGGTACCGCCGAACCCACTGCTTCCAAAGAAAACATCTGCAACTCTGTCACATCCTGTCCCCGATTCTGGTACGCAAGGTTGGCAAACACGGTGCCCAGCACAAATCCCGCCGCAAACAGAAGCAGGAACAATTTCCAGAAAGGAAAAAATTCACGTTTGATAAATTTTCTCACGGAGCCTCCCTTCCCTTTTCCATGTTTCCTTTCAGTATATGAAACAGCAGCAAAAAAAAGAAGCCGTACACCGCCGACTTTCATCGGCAGCATACAGCTTCCTCTCATTTTTCTGCATTTTCTGACCGGCCTGTGCGGCTCCGGACAGGATTATTTCGCGTAATCAGTTACGCGGCTTTCACGAATTACATTTACTTTGATCTGTCCTGGATATTCCAGTTCTGCTTCGATCTGCTTGGAGATATCTCTCGCGATCAGTACCATATCAGCATCTGATACCTGCTCCGGCACTACCATTACGCGGACTTCTCTTCCTGCCTGAATTGCAAAAGATTTTTCAACCCCTTTGAAGGAGTTTGCGATATCCTCTAACTGTTTTAATCTGTTGGTATATGTTTCCAGTGTCTCTCTTCTCGCGCCCGGACGTGCAGCGGAAATTGCGTCTGCCGCCTGTACCAGACATGCAATCAGAGACTGTGGTTCTACATCGCCATGATGGGCTTCCACTGCATTGATCACCAGAGCGGACTCCTTGTATTTCTTACAGAGCGTCACGCCAATCTGAATGTGGGAACCTTCCACCTCATGGTCGATGGATTTTCCGATATCATGCAGGAGGCCTGCGCGTTTCGCCATACGTACATCGCAGCCCACCTCACCTGCCAGAAGTCCTGACAGCTGTGCCACCTCTATTGAGTGCTTTAATGCATTCTGTCCATAACTGGAACGGAATTTCATTCTTCCCAAAAGCCGAATCAGCTCCGGATGGAGTCCATGTACTCCAACTTCCAGAGCAGCCGCTTCGCCTTCTTCTCGAATATTCTGCTCAACTTCTTTTTTGGCTTTCTCCACCATTTCCTCAATGCGGGCCGGATGGATACGACCGTCAACAATTAATTTTTCCAGTGCAATCCTTGCAATCTCGCGCCGAATTGGATCGAACGCGGACAGCACGACTGCTTCCGGGGTATCGTCAATAATTAAATCTACGCCTGTCAGTGTCTCAAGGGTACGGATATTTCGTCCTTCTCGTCCGATGATCCTTCCCTTCATCTCATCGCTTGGAAGCTGTACCACAGAAATGGTACTCTCAGCCACATGATCCACAGCGCATTTCTGAATTGCTGTCACCACATAATCTCTGGCTTTTCGTCCTGCTTCCTCCTTGGCTCTGCCTTCCAGTTCCTTGATCAGCTTCGCCGTGTCGATTTTCACTTCATCTTCCACAGATTTCAACAGATAATCTTTTGCTTCTTCGGAGGTCAGACCGGAAATTCTTTCCAGTTCCTGTACTCCTTTTGTGTGTAATTCGTCTACTTCCTTTTCTTTCTTTCTGACATTTGCTTCTTTTGCTGCAAGTTCGTTTTCACGACGCTCTAATACGTCCGCTTTCTTGTCCACGGATTCTTCCTTGGCAAGGACACGCTTCTCGTATTTCTGCAGTTCTGCCCTGCGCTCGCGAGTCTCTCTTTCCACTTCATTTTTTGTTTTCAGAGATTCCTCCTTCGCTTCCAACAGAGCTTCCCGTTTCTTAGTTTCGGCTGTCTTCAAGGCTTCGTCTATAATGTTTCTTGCCTTTTCCTCTGCTGTGCCCACTTTTTCCGCATCCTGACGGACCTTGTTTTCCACAGCAATTTTTCTGGTAATCGGAACCGCAATAAGCAACGTGACTACTACAGCAATGACTGCAACAAGAACATACAATATTGCACCCATTACCGGAGCACCTCCTTATTTAATTTTCATTGTACAATTTCTACAACACTTCAATTTTATAATGTTTCAACAACTTTGTCAATCCGATTGTAAAATTTTTGCGCATATTTGGTAAGAGGTGGGGACGAAATCCAGAGGCGCGTGGGGCGTGGTGTGCGAAAGCCGCGGGCGACTGCGGAACCGGGGAGATTCCAGCGTCCGGAGTGCCATCCGGACGGGTACCGGAGCGATTCGACAGGAATTTTTTATAAATTCCCGTCTCAGCGCTCCTCAGGCTCCGGGCACGACGCCCTGCGCCTGCCCCATCCGTCTGACACTCCGGGCGCTTGGAATCTCCATCCGGTCCCGCAGATGCCCGCGGCTTTCGCACACCACGCCCCACGCGCCTCTGGATTTCTGTGTTTTGGAAACGGTTGGGTGCAAAACGACAGTACACGAATACCTGATTCGAAGCAAATGGAAAGTTTATCGGTCAGATCGTATTCATTGTTCGGCTTTGGTATCTGCATAAGACATTGTAAACGAAAAGAATAAAAAATTTTAATCATCCAGAAAAATTATCGAGCAGGAAATCACAAACGACTTCCTGCTCAATGGCGCCGCCGGTGGGGCGGCGGGATATTTCGTTGTTTGGTGCAGCTTTATCCCCAATAAAACGGAAGAATCATGTTAAGAATCATTGCAGCTATAATACCGATTGCTGTTGTGACAATCGTTTCTTTGATTGTGCTGCGCCTCAAAATTATCAATCCGCAGATAAAAACGATCAATTCTAAACTGGAGTAAATGCCGAAATATATCCAGCCGTATGAAAATGTCATATTGAATAAAACAGCGATGATCAGCGAAGAAATCGCCAGAGAACTTTTGCTTTTTCCTTTCGCATACCAACAAACAAAAGCCAACAGGGGAGAAATCGCTGTAAGCCCAAACCAAATCATTGCATAGCTTCTTGGGAAAAATCCGGCGATAAACTTTGAATACAAATAGTAGCTTGTAACCATCCCAAGAAAAAATGTAAATACATTTACGGCTGCCCGGATGGAAGAATTGCTGTAAATGGAGATACAAACAGCAATCAAGATCCAAATAGCAAAACGTCCGAGAAAATTTCTAACATCCAAACGCTCAATGATAAATGGCAATTCGTTTGATGGAGTGGTATCTAAGAACTTGGAAACGGTACCTAATACAATTCCGAAAAACAAAACAACAATGCTATGAAGAATTTTTTTACTCATTGGCATCTGCTTATTTGCACATCTGATACGATTAAAAAAATTCATTCGTCATACTCCAAAGTGTTTTTCTGGTATTCTTCCAATACGGAGAGGATATCGGAGGATGTGAATCCGCGGCGTGCCAGATAGCTGTAGATGCGGCGGTATTCTTTTTCGTTCAGCCGATGTGTGGGGCCAAGGCGTTTCCAGGCGAGGGTACGGACTTTTTCCCGCTCGCTGTCTTCTTCTGTCTCTATTTGTTCTTCCATAAGTCTGTCGATCAGTTCCGGATCGATGCCTTTTCTTGTGAGCTCTATCCGGGCTGCCATGCGGCTCTTTTTCGCTCCCGGTCCGTTCAGGTAGTTCTCTGCATACCGGCGGTCGTCGATGTATCCGAAGGATTCTGCATATTCCACTGCCTGTTCCGCGATCTCCATGGGATAGCCGTCTGTCTGCAGTTTCTGCAGCAGCTGGCTCCTGGTCCGATCGCCTTTCAGAAGCAGGTTCAGAGCGCGTTTTCTGGAGCGTTTGATCAGAAGCTCTCCTGTGATCTCTTCCCATATGGATAGCGGGATTTCCTCGCTCTCTCGGATATGATAGCGGGACAGCTCGCCATTGTATAATACAAAAGCGGGCTGTCCCTCCACATAGACCTGAGAACGTTTTTTTGTCACCGGCCGTATTTCTGTTACGATCATTCTTCGGTCTCTTCCGCAATGGTCTGATTTTCGGTCTCCTTTTCCAGTCCGTAGGAAACACGTACCTGATGTTCGATCTCATCCATGACCTCCGGATGCTCTCTCAGATACTGTTTTGCATTTTCACGTCCCTGTCCGATCTTATCATCCTGATATGCAAACCAGGCTCCGCTCTTCTGCACAACGCCAAGACTTGCCGCCAGATCCAGAATATCGCCTTCGCGGGAAATTCCCTTTCCAAACATAATATCAAACTCTGCCTCACGGAACGGCGGAGCCACTTTGTTTTTTACCACTTTGATCCTTGTGCGGTTTCCGACAATCTCACCGCCCTGTTTCAGCGCTTCAATCCTGCGGACGTCCAGACGGATGGAAGAATAGAATTTCAACGCGCGTCCGCCTGTGGTTGTCTCCGGATTTCCGAACATAACGCCGACTTTTTCACGGAGCTGGTTGATAAAAATGACGATACAGTTGGACTTGCTGATCGCTGCCGTCAGTTTACGGAGCGCCTGGGACATCAGACGCGCCTGAAGTCCTACGTGGCTGTCTCCCATGTCGCCGTCAATCTCCGCTTTCGGAACCAAAGCCGCGACAGAGTCCACAATGATAATATCGACAGCGCCGGAACGTACCATCGTCTCAGTGATCTCCAGAGCCTGCTCACCGTTGTCCGGCTGTGAAATATAAAGGTTGTCGATATCAACACCGATATTCTTTGCGTAAACAGGGTCCAGCGCATGCTCCGCATCGATAAATCCGGCGATGCCGCCGCGCTTCTGTACCTCCGCTACCATATGGAGAGCTACGGTTGTTTTACCGGAAGATTCCGGACCGTACACCTCGATGATCCTTCCCTTTGGAACACCGCCAAGTCCCAGGGCGATATCCAGGCTCAGGGAACCGGTGGGCACGGTCTCAACATTCATATTTGTCTGGGAATCTCCCAGTTTCATCACAGAACCTTTTCCATACTGTTTCTCAATCTGTCCAAGCGCAGCTTCCAGTGCGCGAATCTTTTCTTCATTATTTGCCATGATCTCTTCTCCTTTATGCGAACGAATGTTCGTTACCTGTCCATAGTATTACAAATTTTCCAGGTTGTCAACTGATTTTCCTTCATTTTCTTCCGTTATTTTTTCAGGGAATGAACCGCGCCGAACGGTGCGGCAGATATTGGATATTTTTACTTTACCATACAGGGGAACCTGCGTCAATTCCTTTTGCATACAAGAAAGGGAGTGTCGCAAAATCATCAATAATGGATGATTGAGCGGCACTCCCTTCTGTTTATCCGATCAGCCAGTCGTACATCTCCTGGTACTGTTTTGCGGAATTGTTCCACGAATAATCCTGTGCCATGGCGCGGTCTACCATCTTGTTCCAGTCTCTCTTGTGGTCATAGTAGATTCTCTCCGCATAGCGCACGGTTCCCAGCATCTCGTGGGCATTGTAGTTGGTAAAGCTGAATCCTGTTCCTGTTCCTTCGTACTCATTGTACGGCTGTACGGTATCTTTCAGACCTCCGGTCTCACGGACGATCGGCAGAGTACCGTAGCGCAGGCTCATCAGCTGGCTCAGTCCGCATGGCTCAAACAGGGACGGCATCAGGAACGCATCGCAGCCTGCATAGATCTTATGGGACAGCGGCTCAGAATAATAAATATTTGCTGATACTTTCTTGTCGTACTTCCATGCGAAATGGCGGAACATGTTCTCATACTGAGCCTCACCAGTTCCCAGAACAACAAACTGCACCGCATCCTGGCACATTTCTTCCATCATATAGGCGATCAGGTCGAAGCCCTTCTGATCCGTCAGACGGGAGACGATTCCGATCATCATGGTCTTCGGATTTACTTCCAGACCCAGCTCCTGCTGAAGCCCTGTCTTGTTTTTCACTTTCTCTTTTCTGAAATTCTTTGCATTAAACGTTTTATAAATATGTGGATCCGTTTCCGGATTGTAATCGTTGTAGTCCAGTCCGTTTACGATACCGCGCAGGTCATTGGAGCGCGCCCGGAGAAGACCGTCCAGTCCTTCTCCGTAAAACGGAGTCTTGATTTCCTCTGCGTAGGTATTGCTTACCGTTGTGATCGCGTCCGCATATACCAGTCCGCCTTTCAGATAGTTTGCGTCTTTCTTGAATTCAAGCTTGTCCGGAGTAAAGAAATAATCGGACAGCCCTGTGATATTCTGAATCGTTTTCCGATCCCAGATTCCCTGGAATTTCAGGTTATGTATCGTGAATACCGTCTTGATGCCCCGGTAGAACTCATTTGCCTGGAAACGTTCCTTCAGGTATACCGGAATCAAGCCGGTCTGCCAGTCATGGCAGTGGATCAGGTCAGGCCGGAAATCCACGGTGGGAAGGATGGACAGCGCCGCCTTTGAGAAAAATGCAAATTTTTCAAGATCCCACGGCATTCCCGCATACGGTGTCGCTCCTCCGAAGTGTTCCTCGTTATCAATCAGATAGTATTTTACGCCGTCATATTCGGTCTCAAAAATTCCCACATACTGCTGACGCCAGTTGAGGTCAATGTAGAAATTCGTAATATAGCGCATCTGATTTTTGTATTCTTCCTTGATTGCGGTGTACTTGGGTATCACGACCCTTACATCGTACTCTTCCTTTGGAAAATACTTTGGCAGAGACCCCACAACATCTGCCAGTCCGCCTGTTTTTATAAATGGTACGGCCTCCGAAGAAACGAATAAAATCTTTTTCATCTGTGTAACCCTCCAAAATCATTTATTAGGATAATTATAGCCCATTTTCCAAAGAATGAAAAGTACTATCTTCTGAAACTAAAGTGTTTTTTTGTATTCTAAACGGATTTTATCAGCAATCAATGCAATAAATTCCGAATTTGTCGGTTTTCCTTTCCCATTGCTTACCGTATATCCAAACAGTTCGTCGATGGTATCCATCTTTCCCCGGCTCCATGCAACCTCGATCGCATGGCGGATCGCCCGTTCCACACGGCTTGGCGTGGTCTGATGCTTTTTCGCAATGGTTGGATATAAGATTTTCGTAATGGAATTCAGCATTTCCACATCATCTACAGACAGGATGATCGCATCCCGCAGATACTGATACCCTTTGATGTGTGCCGGAACTCCAATTTCATGTATAATGTTTGTCACATCCATCTCCAGATTTCTCTCCGGTTTTGGAAGGACTGCCTGTCCCTGTACAGGTCTGTGCAGCGTGCGCTTCCCGCTGGATAAATTTCCGATATCTTTAATTCTGTCAAGTAAAAATTCATTGTCAAAAGGTTTCAAAATATAGTAATAGGCTCCCAGGTTGAACGCATCTTCCGTGATCCTCTCCTGTCCGACTGCGGACACCACGATGAATGCCGGGCGTTTCTTCAGTGTTTTGTCTGTATTTACCTTTTCCATCACAGTCAATCCATCCATCTTCGGCATGAAAATATCGAGAAGGACGACATCGGGCTCCTTGTTCCTGATAATTTCATACATATCCTTGCCATTTTCCGCCTGTCCGACCAGTTCCAGTTCTTTGTCCTGATGAATGATGTTCCCCAACAGATCCAGCATCCGTTCATTGTCGTCTGCTATTGCTATATTCAGTTTGTTCATATTCTTTCTCTCCTCCACTCCAAAATGTTCCGCCTGGCGCTTTTTGCATGCTCTCCGGTCGGTCAGCGCTCAGGCTGGAAGATCTCCTGCTAAAGTTACATATTCGAATGGCGGGCCCTCCATTCAGGGTTCATTTCCAAACTCAAAAATATTATAATTTTATTTGTGTCGTTATTCAATACAACTGCCGGAAAAAGTAGTGTTTTTACACGACAATCCAGAATATTTTTCGACACTCATCGACAAATAGAGAAATATTGTTATTCTTTCAGATTCAGCATATTTTCAATAAATATGCCGTATCCACAGGATGCGTCAGCAACAAACACATGTGTCACCGCGCCGACAAGCCTTCCATTCTGGAGGATCGGAGAACCGCTCATTCCCTGTACGATCCCTCCCGTTTTTCCCAGAAGCCTGTCATCTGTCACGCGAATGGTGAAGCTTTTGTTCGTATCCTCTGCCTGATCGTCAATCTTTGTAATCTCTGCCTCGTAAGCGCACACATTCCCGTCAATGCTTGCAAGAATCTGAACCGGTCCCGTTGTCACCTCCTCCTTCCAGGCGATTTCCGCCGGCTGCAGGTCAAGTTCTGCCATTGCGCCGCTGTCGATGGTACCATGAATTCCCATTCCAGAGTTTGCGGTAATGCTTCCCAGGCGGTTTCCCTGCTCATAGTGGATCACTCCCTGGAGTTCTCCCGGAACTCCCTTCTGCCCTTTTACTACCGACAGGATCTCCGTCAGATACAGCTCGCCTTCTTTCAGGTTCAGGATCTCTCCGGTGTCCACGTCACTGATCGCATGCCCAAGCGCACCGAAGGTTCCATTCTCCCCCACATAAGTTAATGTTCCAATTCCCTGAATATTGTCACGAACCCATACACCAATTTTGTAAGTTCCGTCGGATGACAGGACCGGCTGTACGGAAACAGGAATTTCCTGACCGTCTCTGCGGATCAGCAGTTCCAACGGTTCTCCTCCGCAGGCATCGACCATTTCCGTCAGCTGGCGTTTGCTGGTCAGGACGGTTCCGTTGACGGAGCAGATATAGTCGCCGGCTTTGATGATGTTTGCGGCCGGATCTGCGTACAGTCCGTCGGAGGTCGGAATCTGGCTGGTGCTTATGACCATCACGCCGTCGGTTTCCATATAAATACCCACCGTGTCGCCGCATACCTGGACCGTCGGACGGCCGGTACCCGCAGCGTGGACCGGCATTGCCTGAAACATTCCCGCCAGAAACAGAGCCGCCGAGAAAAAAGCCAGAAACCGCCGAAAAATTCCCGGTTCCTTCTCTTCGGCGCCTTCTGATTTGCCTCCGGTCAGGGTTTCTTTCTGTCTGCGCTCCATGTTCTCACATCCTTTCTTTTCTGTTATTCTGATTCTTTTCCTCTGCGGAACAGCCAGAATCCTAAGACAACTGGCTGAAGCACAGCTGTTTTCCCAAGTTCTTTCGGAAAACGGAAAAAGAGAATATACGAAAATTTTTCTCGTACATTCTCTCTTAGTATGCGGTATCTGTTTTATTTCAGTCTTGTATTTTTTTGCACCCGTGCCAATTCTTTCATTTCTTCTGCGTTGGCAAGTACAGAATCTGTGATCTTCGCTCCGCCGAGCATCCGCGCAAGCTCACGTACAGAACTTTCTTCGTCCAGTGCATGGATCCTGGTAACCGTATCCTGATCTACCACATCTTTCCTGATTTCAAAATGCTGGTCTGCCATGGCCGCGATCTGCGGAAGATGCGTAATGCAAAGGACCTGATGCCTCCGTCCAATCTGCGCCATCTTTTCAGACACCATCTGGGCGGTCCTTCCGCTGATTCCTGTATCGATCTCATCGAAGATCAGACTCTCCGTCTCATCCCGGTCCGCCAGAATCGTCTTGATCGCCAGCATAATCCTGGACAGCTCACCACCGGACACAACTTTCGCCAGCGCTTTGACCGGTTCTCCCGGATTTCTGGAAATCCGGAACTCTATGGTATCAAATCCGTTTTCCGTATACTGGGCGGTGCGCCCGAATTGAATCTGGAAGATTACGTGAAGGAAGTTCAGATCCTTCAGCCCTTCCTCGATACTTTTGGAAAGGCACCCTGCATATTTGCAGCGGATTCCGGAAAGTTCCTGAGAACATTCTTCCAAAGTCTGTCTGGCTTTCTCTTCTTCTTTCTGAAGTTTTTCTTTCTGCTCCTCAAAATGAAGCATTTTCTCCAGTTTTTCCTGCTTTTCTTCCTGATAACGGCGGATCGCCGGAATGGAATCGCCATATTTTACTTTCAGGCGATTGATCTCATCCAGCCGTTTTTCCGTCTCATAAAATTCTTCCTCGGAAAAGGTAAATTCCTCCATGTATCCGGCAAGCTCCCGGTTAAAATCGTTCAGCAGATCATCGATGGTAAGCAGAGAACTCTGCATCTGCTGCAGGCTTTCATCCATCCCGGCAATCTGAGACAGTTCTCTCACAGCACGGCCAATCTGTTCTCCCGCGCTCTGTCCTTCGCCGTCTCCGGTCATGGCACGGACCGCCGCCAGCGCCTGCACAATATTCCGCGCATTGGACATCTTCCGGTATGCCTGCTCCAGAGTTTCATCCTCTCCGTCTCTGAGCTGCGCATCATCGATCTCGCGGATCTCAAACTCCAGAAATGAAATTTCTCTCATCCGGGCATCTTCATCCAGCTCATACTCCTTCAGGCTGTCCCGCAGCTCTTTCCACTGCCGGAACGCTTCCCGGACTCTGGCGCGCAGCGGATCGATCTCCTCTTTTCCATAGGCATCCAGGATTTCCAGCTGCCGGTCCGTATATAATAAAGACTGATGTTCATGCTGTCCGTGAATGTCCAGAAGCAGAGACGCGATCCTGCGCACCTGCGCCGTCGTACAAGTCTCGCCGTTGATCTTGCTGATGCTGCGGCTGCCGGTAATCTTCCGAACGATCAGAACCTGTCCGTGGAGAGATTCTATTTCCATCTCCTTCAGCGCCTGCTCCACTTTCGGATTTTCCGTCTCAAAAACCAACTCCACCAGGGCGGAATCCGCGCCCTCCCGGATCATTTCTCTGGACAGTTTTTTCCCCAGCGCCAGATTGATGGAACCGATCAAAATCGATTTTCCGGCGCCGGTCTCACCGGTCAGAATATTCAGCCCCGGACCGAATTCCACCTCGGCTTCCTGGATCAGCGCCAGATTTTTAACATGTAAGCTTGAAAGCATATAACGCCTCTCTTTTTTTATTCCTCATTGGAATCAAAATTATCCAGAATTTTTTTCAGTTTTTCCAGGATCAGCAGTGCCGAATCGTCGTCACGCGCCACACACATGATCACATCGTCGCCGGCAATACAGCCCACGATCTCCGACCAGTTCAGCTCATCCAGCACCTTTGCCGCGGCCATTGCCATACCGGAAACCGTATGAACCACCACAATATTCTGTGCGGCGTCGCCGGACACAAACGCTTCCTTCAATACCCGCACATACCGGGCGCCCATCTCAGGCGCGGTATTCTGCAGCACCGCATAACGGAACCCACCGTTTTCTTTCGGCACCTTTGTCAGCTTGAGCTGACGGATATCTCTGGAGATCGTCGCCTGGGTCACCGCAAATCCGGATTCTTCCAGCTTCTGTGCCAGTTCTTCCTGTGTCTCTATATCGTACTGACTGATCAGTTTTATAATCTGCGCATGTCTTGCGATTTTCATCTGATTTCCTCCCTGTCTCAATGTTCAGATATTATTTGCCATCTTCCGGCGAAGTGTCTCCAGAAAACTGATTGTGCTGACTTTTACCAGCCAGGTGTCTTTTCTGGATTTTTTTATCTCGATCCGGTCACCGGTGATCATCGGAACGCTGGTGTCGCCGTCAAAATATGCCATGCCCCGCTCTGTACCGCCGTCTCTTGCCGGTCCAAGCTCCACGATGATCACATCATGTTCCGGAAACACGATACTCCGTGTATTCAGGGTATGAGGCGCCAGCGGCGTCATCAGCAGCATGGAAGCCTCCGGAGACACCACCGGCCCGCCCGCCGACAGACTGTATCCGGTGGAACCGGTGGGCGTAGCCACAATGATCCCATCCGCCCGGTAGGAATTGAGAAACGCTCCGTTGACATAGTTATTGAACTGTACCACGCGAAGCCTTCCTTCTCTGCCGATCACAATATCGTTCAGCGCGATATCCTCCGCAATCTTCCTGCCTTTGCGGTAAATGCTTCCGGTGAGCATCATCCTCCGCTGCAGCTCATATTCTCCAGCCAGAAGATGATCCAGCGCCGGAACGATCGAATTACTGTCAATATCCGCCAGGTATCCCAGGGTTCCCAGGTTGATGCCCAGCAAAGGAATCTGCCGGTCCACCATATCTCTTGCCGCCTGCAGCAGCGTTCCGTCCCCGCCCAGTACGATCGCACAGTCGATGTCCTCCGGGATCAGCGACGGATCCGTATAGTGAAACCCCTCGCTCCGTTCCTTTGATTCTCCGGGCAGAAAGCACTGTTTTCCATGGCTTTTCAGATACTCCGCCACCTGCCGGGTCACGGTTAAATTTCTGTCCTTGGTCTGGTTGGCGATCAGATAAAAACGTTCCATTCTTTTCTCCATCACTTCCGTTACTTGTCCAAAGTTTCATGGGCCTGACGGACCACTTCTTCCGGAGATACCAGCATCTTTTCCTCCACGGTTCCCTCCGGCAGTTTCACAAGATGCACCAGGTACTCAATATTTCCTTCCGGTCCCTTGATCGGCGAAAATTCCAGATGGCGTACCCCAAAGGAAATGCTCTTTGCGTAACTGATCACCGTCTGAATGACTTCCAGATGGACCGCCGGATCCCGGACCACTCCCTTTTTCCCGACCTTTTCTCTTCCAGCCTCAAACTGCGGTTTGATCAGCGCGGTCATTTCCGCGCCCTCTTCCATCAGGTTCCGCACCGGCAGAAGCACCTTGGTCAGAGAAATAAAAGATACGTCGATGGAAACGAACTGTACCGGCTCCTGGATATCCTCCGGCGTCACATAACGGATGTTGGTGCGTTCCATACAGACCACCCGTTCATCGTTCCGCAGCTTCCAGTCCAGCTGTCCGTGGCCCACATCCACCGCGTAGACCTTGACAGCCCCGTTCTGCAGCATACAGTCGGTAAAACCGCCGGTGGAAGCGCCCACATCCATACAGATCTTGCCTGTGAGATCCAGCCCGAAATGGGTCATCGCCTTCTCAAGCTTCAGCCCGCCCCGGCTCACGTAAGGCAGCGGCCTGCCTTTCTGGGTGATGGTAACAGTATCGGGAAACATGGAGCCTGCCTTGTCCTCCCTCTCTCCGTCCACCAGGATCTCACCAGCCATGATCATCGCCTTCGCCTTCTCCCTGGACGCAGCCATCCCTCTTTGTACCAGCAATACATCCAAACGTTCTTTCATTCTTTCCTCTTTTCCGACGCACCTGCTGCGTCATTCAGGTAGATTCGGAAGTTCACTTCCGAACTTTCTGCTCCAATTCTTTGTATACTTTCAGGATCTTCCCGGCAACGCTTTCCGCGTCGATCCCTGTCTCTTTCATCTGAGAGGACACACTTCCCTGATGGACAAACCGGTTGGGCAGCGCAATGATCTGCACCCGTGCCGAAAGCCCTTCTTCCATCACGAAAGATGCCACCTGTTCTCCAAAGCCGCCGTTGCGGACATTTTCCTCCATCGTCACCAGCAGTTCGTGGCTGCCGGACAGCTCACGTACCAGCGCCATATCGAATGGTTTGACAAACCGCATATTCACCAGCGTTACCTGGTATCCCTGCTCCTGCAGCAGTTCTCTCACCTGAACAGCCGTCTTCACCATATTTCCCACTGCAAGCAGCGCGATCTTTTCTCCCTGTTCCAGAACCTCCGCCTTACCGTAACGGATGGGCGCACGGTGTTCCTGCAGCCCGGTATAGGCCTCCCCGCGGGGATAACGCAGGGCGATCGGCCCGTTGAAATGCACCGCGAATTTCATCATATCGGAAAGTTCCCACAGGTTCTTCGGCGCCATCACGGTCATATTCGGCATCGAATTGAGGTAGGAAAGATCGAAGACTCCGTGATGGGTCTCTCCGTCGGACCCGACCAGTCCCGCCCGGTCAATGGCAAACACCACATGCAGTTCCTGCATACAGACATCGTGCATCATCTGGTCATAGGCTCTCTGCAGGAAAGACGAATAAATCGCCACCACCGGGATCATACCGCCCAACGCCAGCCCCGCCGCAAAAGTCACCGCATGTTCTTCGGCGATTCCCACATCAAAGCAGCGGTCCGGGAACATATTGGAAAACCGTTTCAGCCCGACGCCTGTGGGCATCGCCGCCGTCACCGCTACCACGTCCGGTTCCCGGTCTCCCATCTTTCGCATGACCGTGGAAAAAATATCGGTATACGTGGGGTTGCTCCGTGAGAGTGGAAGCCCTGTCTCAATTTCAAAAGGCCCGGCGCCGTGAAATCTGGACGGATGGCGCAGCGCCGGTTCATATCCCTGTCCCTTTCTGGTCAGCACATGAACAAGAATTGGCCCCTCAAAACGCTTCGCTTCCTGAAAGACCCGCATCATTTGATGAATATCGTGTCCGTCCACCGGCCCAAGGTAGGTGATCCCCATGTTCTCGAAAAGCATCCCAGGAATCACAATCTGTTTGATGCTGCTCTTGGTCTTCCGAACCGCGTCCACCATCCCCGGACCGATCTTAGGGATCTTTTCCAGCGCCCGGGTCACGCCCATTTTCAGTTCCGTATAAGATGCCGCCGTCCGGATTCCGCTCAGGTAAGTGGAAATCCCGCCGACATTTTTTGAGATGGACATTTCATTGTCGTTCAGGACAATGATAAAATTGGTCTTCAGCTCCGCCGCATTGTTCAGCGCCTCATAGGCCATCCCTCCTGTCAGGGCGCCGTCCCCGATGACAGAGATCACCGAGTAATCCTGCTTCTTCAAATCCCGCGCTTTTACGTATCCGACGCCTGCGGAAATCGAAGTGGAGCTGTGCCCCGTATCGAAAACATCACAGCTGCTCTCTGACCGCTTGGGGAACCCGCTCAGTCCGCCCTCCTGCCGCAGACTCTCAAAGGCATCCTTTCGGCCGGTGAGGATCTTATGCGTGTAAGACTGATGCCCCACGTCCCAGATGATCTTATCTTTCGGCAGTTCAAACACGCGGTGCAATGCAATGGTAAGTTCCACTACGCCGAGATTGGACGCCAGATGGCCTCCTAATTTACTCATCGTCTCCACAAGAAATTCACGGATCTCTGCGGCAACTTCCGTCAGCTGCTCTTCCGGTATTTTTTTAATATCATTGGGTTGCTGTATCTTTTCTAACATAAAATCATTTTCCTTCGAAATGCTTTCCCGGATCTCTGCCGCCTGGCGGCATGCAATCCTTATTTTTTTCTGGACGCCAGCCAGATCAGAAGATGTTCCAGAAACTCATGCTCTCCCGGAAACTGTGCCAGCAGCCGGCGTGCCTCACGGGTATATGCTTCTACTTCCCTGGCCGCGCCTTCCACCCCAAACAGGGTCACATACGTCGTCTTTTCATTTTTTTCATCACTGCCTGCAGGCTTGCCCAATTCTTCCGTGGTGCCGGTGGCATCCAGAATATCGTCCTGAATCTGGAACGCAAGTCCAATGCTCTTTGCCGTCTGTTCTACCTCCGCAAGCTGTTCCTCTTTGGCACCTGCCAGAACGGCGCCCACCATCATGGATGCCTCGATCAGTGCCGACGTTTTATTTTCATAGATATAATTCAGCATGTTCTGATCGATCTTCGTCTGACGGTGTTTTTCATTCATCACATCCACACTCTGGCCTCCCAGCATTCCATAAGCTCCCGTCTTATGTGCCAGGATCCTCAGCGCGGCAACTACCCGCTCCGGATGTTCCGGAACATCAAACGCCTTCAGTGCAGTCTCATAGGCATAATTCAAAAGCGCGTCCCCGCTCAGGACTCCCATTGCCTCACCGTAAACCGCGTGATTCGTCTTTTTTCCACGCCGGAACTCGTCATTGTCGATCGCCGGCAGATCATCATGGATCAGCGAATGAGTATGGATCATCTCGATCGCCGCCATAAACGGCTCCACCACCGCCGAATCTCCGCCGAAGACCCGGTAGGTCTCCTGCATCAGCAGCGGCCGCAGACGCTTTCCTCCGGAGCGCATACTGTAGTTCATCGCCTCCAGAAGAAGCGAAGCAAATCCTTCCTCTTTCGGCAGGAAACGCATCACTACCGCATCCGCCTGCTCCGTTTTTCTCTTCTGTTCTTCTTCAAATTCCAAACTCTGTAATCGTTCCATCCTGATTTATCTGGAGCATTTTTTTCTCCACAGTGTCGATCTTCGAACTGCAGTCTTTCAGAAGCTCCATCCCTTCCTTGTAGACCCGGAAAGAATCTTCCAGGCTGATTTCACTATTCTCAAGCTGCGCGATCTTTTCATCCAGAAGCGCAAAGGTCTCTTCCAGCGTGCGCTCCTTCTCATTGGCAGCCATTGTTTCCATTCTTTCTTCCATCTTGGTTTTCATTCTCCCTGTCTTCCGGATTTTCTGTCCTTTCTGTTCCGTTTCCGGCGGCAGCATACTGCCTCTGTCTTTTCGCCTTCACTTCCGCCTCGATCGTTCCGTCCGTCACCTGAATCTTCAGGAGTTCTCCCTCCTGTACCTGGGCGATACGAGTCACCGGGCGCTGTTCCTGGTTTTCCACATAGGAAAATCCCTGATTCAGTTTATCCAGCGGAGAGAGTCCCTGCATCTGCCGGATATACAGTTCCAGCCGGTGCCGCTTGTTCTGCAGGACTGCCTCCATATTTTCCTGACGCCTGCGCTCTGCGTCAGCCAGCCGGTCTTTCTGCTTCTCCAGCCGCTGCACCGGGTTCAGATAGTTCCACCGCGCCTGATAGCTCTGAAGCCTGGTTCTCGCCTGCTGGACCTGAGTCTGAAGAGAATAATTCATTCTCCTCCGGTACTGGTCCATACGCTCCAGGATCCCACGAATATCCGTCACAGCCAGTTCCGCGGCGGCGGAGGGTGTCGGAGCCCGCAGATCCGCCACATAATCGGCGATCGTCGTATCCGTCTCGTGTCCCACCGCTGAGATCACCGGTGTCTCACAGTTGAAAATCGCCCGCGCCACCGGCTCTTCATTGAACGCCCACAGATCCTCGATGGAACCGCCGCCTCTTCCGACGATCAGCACATCCAGATGCAGACGGTCCAGCGTCTCAATTCCCCGGACAATACTCTCGACGGCTCCTTCCCCCTGCACCAGCGCCGGATAAAGTACGATCTGGACATAGGGGTTTCTTCGGTAAGCGACATTCCGGATGTCCTGGATCACCGCTCCGTTAGGCGCAGTGACAACCCCCAGCCGTTTCACATAAAAAGGGATCGGCTGCTTATATTCCGGAGCAAACATTCCCATTTCCTCCAACTCTTTTTTCAGAGCCAGGAAACGCTCGTAGAGAAGCCCTGCTCCTTCCAGGCTGATCTCTCTGGCGTACAGCTGGTATTTTCCATCCCGTTCATAGACATTGACACTGCCTCCGACGATAACCTTATCGCCGTCCTTCATCCGGAAAGCAAGACCCCTGCGCTGTCCCGCGAACATCACACAGGCGATCGTGCCGGAAGCATCTTTCAGAGAAAAGTAAAGATGGCCGGAGGTGTGGTATTTGCAGTTGCTCACCTCACCCCGGACATAGATCCTGCTCAGCATAAAATCCTGAGCAAACATGTTTTTGATATAGCTGTTGACCTGGCCTACGGAATAAACACTCTGGTTTGGGCTACGCATCTGCTTTCTTCGCCAGTTTTCCGAGGATTCCATTGATAAACGAAGAGGAATCATCGGTGCCGAACCGCTTGCCAAGCTCTACAGCCTCATTGATGGCGACGCTCACCGGCACATCCTCATCGAAAAACATCTCATAAACCGCCAGCCGCAGAATCGCCAGATCTACCTTTCCCATACGGCTGGTCTTCCATCCTTCCGAGGTCTCATTGAGCATCCGGTCGATCTCCTCCAGATGCTCCTTCACCTTTGCATACTTTGTTTCAATATACGCTTTATCCTTCTCTGCCGGAACCACGTCCTGCCCCTCAAAGTACAGGGACATCTGACCCTCCATCTCATCTTCACGGTTAAACCCGGAAAGGTAAAGCAGTTTAAAAATATTTTCTCTCAGCTGACTTCTGTTCATTCTTCCTATCATCCTCTCCCTTGAACGTGTGTATACTCCTGGTTCTTACAGTTCATCGAACACAACCGGAATCTGTCTGCGGAATTCTTCCAGTACCATACCCGCAATCTCCCTGATCTGCGGATGAGCGGCACTTGCGGTGCGGAGACGGAAGAAATGTCTCCACTCACGCAGATTCATCGTCACAACGATCTCTGTTTTGAGGCTGTTTGGCAGAATACTGCGTGCTTCCTGTGCAGAAGCCCCCATATCGATCAGCTTCATATACTGATCCTCAATCTGCTGCATCGACTCTTTCCACAGGGTATACTCCGGAGAATCCTCTTTCCAGAATACTGGCTTAATAAAGGTCAGCTCATTGCCAAACTTATCTTTCTGATAATTGCAGTATCTTGTACTCTCCTGACTGTAGCTTGCCACACGATGGCGAACGATCTCATGGGTCACGCCTCGGTCGCACACCATTTTGACAGAGATTTTTTCATGCTCGATGACTGATTCATGTCCTCTCTTCAGGATATTTCTGATAAACTTTTCTGCAGAATCCTCTGTAATCAGGTCCTCACTCTTATAGCAGACCCTGCCGATTCTTTCAATTTTCTGCAGCATCTTTTTGCCGTCCAATTCATCCAGTATTTCAAAATACGGTTCAATAATTCTCATAAAACTTCCTTTCTGTATTCACTCTGTTGTATTTCAAAAAGAAAACCGCGAAAGGTCAGCCAAATTTCTCAACCATCCCCCGCGGTTTCAGCTTCTCTTATTTCGTCTGTTCCATATCTACGCCTGCAATTGCCACGTTTACATCGGAAACTTCCAGTCCTGTCATATTTTCAATGGCTGCTTTTACCTTTTCCTGCACGGTCTGGCTGGTTTCCGGAATTCCGTAGCCATATTTGATATTCAGCGCCAGATCCACGCAGACCACACCGTCCAGCACATCTACCTTGACACCTTTGGAAAGGTTTTTCATGCCCAGTTTTCCCACCAGTTCATTGGTGATATTTCCCGCCATGGAGGCCACTCCTTCCACTTCCGTAGCGGCAAGGCCGGCGATAATAGCTACCACTTCGTCGGCGATCTGAACAGTTCCGATTCCCTCATCATCATATATCGTATAAGTGTCTCTCTTTTGGTTCTTTGTATCTGCCATTTCGAAACCTCCTTCGGCTAAACTTTCTATTATTATACCAAACCTTCCACAAAAATAAAAGCAGTTTTTCCAAAATGAAAAGGGACGGCGCACGGCCCGTCCCCCTTTTATTTTCCTCCCGGAGTCACTGTCTTGGTGATGGCTTGTTTTCCATCCGGCGTTGCCGCCAGGCCGCCTTCTCCGGTTTCCTTCAGGGAGGGATGCATCTGCTCTCCTACCTGGCGCATCGCGTCGATGACCTGGTCCGGGGAAATCCGGCTTTCAATTCCTGCCAGTGCCATATCTGCCGCGGACAGTGCATTGACCGCTCCGATCACATTTCGTTTCACGCATGGCACTTCCACCAAGCCTCCCACGGGATCGCACACAAGTCCCAGGAGATTTTTCAGCGCCATCGCCGCCGCGTGAGAAATCTGTTTTTCATTTCCGCCGCGGAGAGTCACAAGCGCTCCTGCCGCCATTGCGCTGGCAGAACCGATCTCTGCCTGGCAGCCGCCCAATGCTCCGGCGATAAATGCACGGCTGGCAATCACCTGCCCGATGCCTGCCGCTACATAGAGGGCATCCACAATTTCTTCATCGGATGCCTTCCACTCTCTCTGATAGTTCACCAGCACCGCAGGCAGAACTCCGCAGGCCCCTGCAGTCGGGGCTGCGACGATCCGTTTCATACAGGCATTGGATTCTCCCATTTCCAGCGCGGAGGAAATGACCTTGCCCACAAATCCTCCGCTCAGCGGTTCCTCTTTTTCCACATATTCCCGCATTTTTCCTCCGGCTCCGCCTACCAGGCCGCTGTTGGAACGGAGTGCGGCATCGTATCCGTCCGACGCTTCTTTCATCGCTTTCCACATTCCGTGCATGGTTGTTCGGGAATCTTCTCTGCTCACGCCGCGCTCGTTGAGATCATCCAGCAGTACCGCCTCCGAAAAGGAAATGCCCTCCGCCCGGCAGCGCTCTTCTATTTCCTGCAGTGATTTATACGCCATCCTGTTCTTCTCCTTCTGCCGCATTGATATAAGTTACTTTTTTGATCCCTTCCTGCTGCTCCAGCCATCCCAGCATCTCTTTGGGAATCTCTTTGTCCGCCTCGATGACCATAACGGCAATGCCGCCTCTCCGGTCACGATACAGGGACATATTCGCGATGTTGATGTTGCTTTCAAACAGCATAGAGGTAACTTTCGCAACAAGACCCGGCTGGTCAATGTTGTGGACGATCAGTGTCGGCATTTCGCAGGTACAGTTTACCTCGATTCCATCCAGACGGTTGATCATGATCCTGCCGCCGCCCAGAGAGCTTGCCTGTACCTCCAGCTTTCTGCCGGAGATGCCTTCCACGTTCAGCACCGCAGTGTTCGGATGCGCTCCGGAAAGACTGATTTCCTCAATCTGAAACTCCATCTGCTCCTGCTTTGCCAGCTCAAAACTGGCGGGAATCCGGATATCATCCGGCTCCATGCCCAGCAGTCCTGCCACCAGCGCCCGGTCTGTTCCGTGTCCTTTTCCGGTCGCGGCAAAGGAACCGTACATTCCGATCCTGGCTGTCTTTACTTTTTCTCCCAGCAGCCTTCTTGTGATCAGGCCGATCCGCACGGCTCCCGCTGTATGGGAACTGGACGGTCCCACCATTACAGGGCCAAGTATATCAAATATATTCATCTGTTTTTTCCTTTCAAGTCTCGGAATGTGATAACCATCCAGCAAACCATACTGTTATAAACTGCAGCAGAATGCTGATTTTCAAACGGACTGTTTCACCGCTGCGGCAGCATTAATTTCTGCTGAATTCTTCCAGCTTCAGGTTCTCATTCCGTTCTTCCACCATTCCGACACTCCACGGATTAACAAACAGCAGCAGCGGATTGCCTTTCAGGTCCATAACCTTCTTCATATCGGAGGTTCCGGCGATGCGGTCCACATCCACTTCTTCTTTGTTTGCGATCCAGCGAATATGTTCGTATGGAAGATTTTCCAGACGGATATCTACATTATATTCATTTTCCAGACGATATTTCAGTACATCGAACTGAAGGACACCTACGACTCCGACGATGATCTCCTCCATACCGCCTTTATACTCCTGGAAAATCTGAATTGCTCCTTCCTGGGCGATCTGATTGATTCCTTTCACGAACTGCTTTCTCTTCATGGAATCCAGCAGACGGACTCTCGCGAAATGTTCCGGAGCAAATGTGGGAATTCCCTCATAGGCAAATTTCTTACCTGGGGTGCAGACGGTATCTCCGATGGAGAAAATGCCCGGATCAAAGACACCGATGATATCTCCGGCAAACGCCTCATCCACCACATGGCGGTCGCTTGCCATCATCTGCTGCGGCTGGGAAAGACGCATTTTTTTATCACCCTGTACATGATAAACTTCCATACCGGCATCAAACCGTCCGGAACAAATTCTCATGAATGCGATCCTGTCTCTGTGTGCCTTGTTCATATTCGCCTGGATCTTGAAGACAAAAGCTGAGAAATCTTCTTTCATCGGATCCACAATGCCGCAGTCTGCCTTTCTTGGCAGCGGGGAAGACGTCATATTGAGGAAATGGCGCAGGAATGTCTCCACACCGAAGTTTGTCAGAGCGGAACCGAAAAATACCGGGGAAAGTTCTCCTTTGCTGACCAGTTCTTGGTCAAATTCCGCACTGGCGCCGTCCAGAAGTTCAATCTCCTCCAGCAGCTGCTCTTTCTGTTCCTCATCCACAACATCCATCAGATGCGGATCGTCCAGATCGATCTCTTCCTCGATTCCTTCCTTGGTTCCCTTCATGGTATCGGAAAAAGTCAGTACCTTATTGGTATTTCTGTCGTAAACTCCGCGGAATCTCTTTCCGGAACCGATTGGCCAGTTGATCGGGCATGTGGCGATTCCCAGCTCTTTTTCGATTTCGTCCAAAAGATCGAACGTATCGTTTGCATCCCGGTCCATCTTGTTGATAAAGGTAAAGATCGGGATATGACGCATTACGCAGACCTTAAACAGTTTTCTCGTCTGTGCCTCGACGCCCTTGGAACCGTCGATCACCATGACCGCAGAATCCGCTGCCATCAGGGTACGGTAAGTATCCTCTGAGAAATCCTGGTGTCCCGGAGTATCCAGGATATTGATGCAGTATCCATCGTAATTAAACTGCAGAACGGAGGAAGTGACGGAAATACCACGTTCCTTTTCAATCTCCATCCAGTCAGAAACCGCATGGCGGGCGGTCGCTTTTCCCTTGACGGAACCAGCCAGATTGATCGCTCCTCCGTACAGAAGGAACTTCTCGGTCAATGTGGTTTTACCGGCATCCGGATGCGAAATGATCGCGAATGTCCGGCGTTTTTCTATTTCTTTTGTATAATCAGCCACGGGCATACTCTCCTTATTTTGCGAATTTTCTCCGGAATCCTGCAGAATGGGGGCTTTGCGGTTCCGGGGGGATTCTGTTTTACTCTTTTTCTGGTACATTTTAGTATATCTCATGCTGTACTGTCAAGGGATAAGCGGACGCCGGTTTTCTGTGTGTGGAGGGTGGATATGTATTTTCGATAGAAAGAAGTTTGTTTTGCTTTTTGTATGTCAACTTTTTTGTTGTTTGCTTTTCAGTTCTCTCCAGTCTTCTTCCAGCATCGCTATCAAAATGCCGTCTAAACGTTTTTGACGCTCTGAAAGCCTTGTGGAATAAACGTTTCAAGCCGCCTACTGCATAACAATGCAAAGTGTCTTCAAATCGTCAATCTGAAATTTGTACTTATGAATATATCTTATTTTTTATACGCAAGCTTGCTTCTATGTGCATAATCCAGTGTCTTGAAAATGGCATTTGTATTAGCCCTCGAATATCTTTACCGCACCAATAATCAATAAGCCAAATTGCATTTTCATCGTTACTCACAACGTTTAATAATTTTAACTGTTCTTTTCTTTCTTCTGATATTTTATTTTTCAATTTATCATAGGATAAACTATTGATTATCTTCTCAGTGCTATCCTCCAACAATGCCGATTTTCTGCCTTTCAACAACATGATTATACCATTTATCCAATGCAATCTCAATTCCATATCACGCCATTTGCTTTGTCTGTAAATTGCTATACAAGCGACGTTTCTTTTCGAACAAGTCGGTAACCTCGGGTTTCCATGCTTTCAGCTTCAGCACATTATCTTTCCCTAAGTGCTCTTTTAGGTAACACTCGGCGGTCTGATACAAGCAAAAGACACTTCATGCGCCATGCGGCAGCGATTTGCATGGCAGTAGGTAATAGCGGCATATTTCTGGACGATCGTACAATATACTTCAAACTGGCGAGAACGGCAACTGTGCTCCCAAAAACAACAAGAAGCGTCCTTTGATATGGCATACCAAAAAACGCTTCTGTCTGCTACTCTACAGTGAAAATTTCTTCGATTGTCACCTTAAACACTTTTGCAATATTCCACGCTAACACTAAAGAGGGATTGTATCTGCCTTTTTCAAGGTTTCCTATCGTTTCCCGGCGTACACCCACTAACTTAGCTAAATCCTCTTGTTTCATATCATATCTGGCTCTGTACTCCTTAATCCTGTTTTTTATCATTCCTGCGCCCCTTTTTGCTCTTTCCATTCCAGTATCATTAAAATAATCGTAAATGTGAAGATAGCAACAGCAAAACTTAACCCAAAAGCCATAGGGATAGAAGAAGAAATATCGTAAAGCGTTGAACAAATAAACATAAACGGAACAAGAAAAATCATTTCTGCAAAAAAGGCAAAAGTAGCAGATTTCTGAACATTCTGTTGGAACAGCTCATCGGGAATAATCCAAAAATAACGAATGTAATAGGCAAAGCCAAAAAATCCATACAATCCTGTATTTCCAGTTTTCCATCCCAGTATAGCAATTAAGGAAAGTAACGATAGCATCCCTAAATAATTTATCTTTTTCACAAAATCTCCTCCCTTTCTCATGTGGTATATTTCTATCTTTATATTATAAATATACCACATGCAAATAAGGAAGTCAATCTCTATGGATAAATAGCAAGCCGAGAATCACGGATTTTCAGAACCATATCATACCATACTGCAGATGCTGTGCCATCTGCAGATTTCATCCTCTGTTTTTGTCTTTCATTTCTCCTTTGTCGCTGCATATCTCCTTTTCCGCCTTCGCCATATACGGAAACAGTTCCTGGTACATTTCGATCTGTTCTTCCGATTCCGGCAGCGCAGGGATCAGTCCTGTGCAGTCCTGAGCGGAGCAGGCAAAGCCTGTATCCTGGTTGATTCCATAGGGATCTTTTTCTTTTTTATTCGCCATTGTTTATCCTTCTTTCTGTTCTGGATTTTCCTGCAAAGTGAAACGTGCCGATTGCAGGGATGTATTTTCAAACACGCTTTAGTACAGTGACTACTAAATAACCGCCACATTCACTTGCCTGCTTTCCCGATTGCACAGGACAAAAATACTCAGCGTAGCCCGCTACGCCTGCGTTTTTTGTCCAGCACACTCGAAAAAGCATTCTGCGCGAATGTAACGGTTATTTAATATTCGCTGTACTAGTTAGTCTCTCCAAAATCCCCTCTGCTATCCAAGCTTGTAAAAAACGGCAGGATGCTTTATACTGAAGAAGACCGGTCTTTTTCGGCAGGATTCTGTTTTCGGATTTTCTGCGGAAAGGATCTGTCGCACACCAAAGAAAATAGGAAAGGAATCAATCTATGCTTCTGCCTTCCGAATGGCTTGGCAAGCCTTATTATTCGCTGGATGCGTATCTGAAAAAAGAATTTGGCGAGAAAGTTTACAAGCTTTCTTTAGGCGGCGGGATGACCTGTCCGAACCGGGACGGTACCTGCGGAACCAGAGGCTGTATTTTCTGCAGCGCGGGCGGTTCCGGGGATTTCGCCGGTGACCGGAGACTTTCCATTACGGAACAGCTTCAGGCGCAGAAAGCTATGATCCGGAACAAGCGGCCGGTCCGAAAGTATATCGCATATTTTCAGGCATACACCAATACCTATGCGCCGGTGGAATATCTGGAACAGATTTTTACGGAAGCCATCGCCGACCCTGAGGTAGTGGTGCTTTCCATTGCCACACGGCCGGACTGTCTGGAACCGGATGTTCTGGAACTGCTGGAACGGCTGAACCAACAAAAACCTGTCTGGGTGGAGCTGGGACTTCAGACGATCCATGAATCCACTGCCAGCTATATCCGACGGGGATATCCGTTCTCCTGTTTTGAGACGGCACTTGAGGAACTGCACCGGCGGCAGATTTCTGTCATCGTCCATACGATCCTCGGTCTGCCTTTTGAGACGGAGGAAATGGTTCTTGAGACCATGCGCTGCCTGAACCGGTATCCCATCAGCGGCATCAAGCTCCAGCTGCTCCATGTGCTGAAGCACACCGATCTGGCGAAGGATTATCTGGACGGAAAATTTCAGGTACTGAGCCGTGATGCCTATCTTTCACTGGTCATGCGCTGTCTCGCACAGCTCCGCCCGGATCTTGTGATCCACCGGCTGACCGGGGACGGGCCGAAAGACTTGCTCATCGCCCCACTCTGGAGCCAGGCAAAACGTTCGGTTCTCAACGATCTGCATCATCGGCTGAAAGAGGAACAGATCTGGCAGGGAAAAGATTATTCCGACAATCCATAGACAAACGATTTCACAAAGAAAGGACGGTGGGATTTTGATTGAATCCTCATTTACCCTGTACAAGCTGATCATCCTGTATATGCTTCAAAAGGTAAACTTTCCGCTCACCAACACACAGATTTCCGATTTTATTCTTGACCAGGGATACACGAATTATTTTCATCTTCAGCAGGCAATTTCGGAAATGCTGGACACACATCTAATCGAAGTGGAGACCATCCGGAATACTTCCTATTACCAGATGACGAAGGAAGGGTGCCATACCCTGGAATTTTTCGGAAAAGAAATTTCAGAGGAGATCCGGGACGACATTGACCAGTATTTAAAGGAACACTCCTATGAAATGAGAAATGAAGTCTCCACCATTGCAGATTATTACAAAAACACACGGCAGGAATACGAAGTCCGCTGTCAGGTGCGGGAACAGAACAGTATTCTCATTGAACTGACCCTCACGGTGCCTTCGGAAAAAGCTGCCAAAGCCATCTGCAACAACTGGAAAACAAAAAATCAGGCGGTATATTCTTTCCTGATGAAAACTCTGGCGGAATAGGAAAGCAATTTTCTATGAAATAAAACTCCTTTTCAGGAACGCAGGCTTCCACAGCATCTGCTTTCCTGAAAAGGAGTTTTTAATTATTTATACCTCAGACAGCGCAGCCTCATCCGCCACCAGAATAAAATCCGGATGGAACTGAAGGATCGATGCCGGCACCTGGGGAGTGACCGGACCGAAGAATGCTTCCCGGATGATCTTTGCCTTATCCGCGCCGCTTGCTACCATCATGACTTTTCTTGCAGACATGATCGTCTGAATTCCCATGGTGTATGCCTGTGTCGGCACCTCGTCCCTGCTGGCAAAGAAACGTGCGTTTGCTTCTATGGTCATATCTGTAAGATCCACGCAGTGGGTCTCTTTTGCAAAAGTGTCTGCCGGTTCGTTGAACCCGATATGCCCGTCATGGCCGATGCCCAGAAGCTGAAGATCCACACTGCCAACCTTGTGAAGAATCTCGTTATAGGCACTGCACGCCTTTTCACTGTCCGCCTCTGTTCCGTCCGGAATGTAAGTATTCTCCATGCGGATGTTTACGTGGGAGAACAGATTTTCCCGCATAAAATAATAGTAACTCTGCGAATTTTCTCTGTCCAGTCCTTTGTATTCGTCCAGATTCACCGAGGTCACCCGGGAAAAATCCAGATCTCCGTTCTCATAGCGGCGGATCAGATGTTTGTAAGTCCCCACCGGTGAAGATCCTGTCGCAAGGCCAAGAACACAATCCGGTTTCAGCGTCATTACGGATGAAATAATGTTCGCCGCCTTTCTGCTCATATCTTCATAATCTTTTGCCCTGATAATTCTCATAACCCTTCTCCTTTTGCTGTTTTGTTCTAAATAATTTTTTCAACAAGCGCCCGTGATGCCCGTTCTCTTGCTTTTCTGCAGGATTCGTAATGTCTCGTAAAATACTCCTGATACAGCAGGTCGATCAGATACAACTGGCTGACCTTTGCGGAAATGGATCCGCCGTCCATCGGTCCCTCCGACGCGCCGCACAGTAAGGTTACATCGCTGTAGGCTGTCAGCGGTGACTTTTTAAACCGCGTAATACATCCGATGGAAGCACCTGCCTGTCTGGCTGCTTTCGCCGTGCAGATATTGTCTTTGGTAGCGCCTGAATGGGAAATGATCACAACAAAATCACGGTCCGTCATCGAAGAAGCCGTGATCACCTGCATATGGGGATCCGAAATACAATAAGCTTTTCCTGTGATGCTGGCAAATTTATGGCATGCCTCCTGAGCGATCAAAAGACTGTCCCCGATGCCCATGAAAAAAATCCTGTCCGCATGCTCCATTTTTTCCAAAAAGGTTTCCACCTCATCCTGCTTCAGCAGGCTGTAGGTTTCCCTGAGCGCGCCGAGATGCGACTGCATGATCTTCTCTGCCGTCTCATTGAGTGTCTCTCCGAGCAGTTCGTTTCCTGCCGGGATTTTGGCTTTTTCCTGGGGATCCGTCATGCCAAGAGACAACTGCACTTTAAATTCCTGATACCCCTGCATATTCAGGCTCCGGCAAAAGCGGTATACACTCGTCTCACCCACCTGGCATGCATCCGCCAGATCCGTAATGGACATAAAAAGCACCTGTCTCGCATTTCTCAGCACGAAATCCGCGACCTTTTTCTCTGCTTTTGTCAGCGAATGATAGGTTTCTTCGATACATTGTATGAAATGATTCTGCTCCATAATGCCTTTTCCTTCCCGTATGCTTCCTGTAACGCTACTATAACATTTGTGGAAATTTTTTTCAATATGCTTTAAAGTGAAAATTTTTTCTTTTATAAACGATCAAAAAACTTTTTCCCACAAAAAAAGCAATACTTCTGTCTTCTCTTTCAAGAATCAAAAGTACTGCTTCGTTACATTTCACCGTCATTCTTCCGCCGGCGTAAAAATCAGCCGCCTTTCACCGTTGTCACAGACCGCACGGCATAGCCGCTCTTCTGTATAATGTTCCGGAGTTCTTCCTCCGACATCGGCTTTTTGGAATAAATATCCGCTTTCTTTTCTTTCAGATTTACTTTCGCAAGAAATCCGTCTCTTTCATGAAACGCGTTCTCCACGCGGATCGCACAGTTCTGGCACTTCATATTGTCCACGCCCACCTCGTATTCATAGGGAAAATGGGCAGGATTTTTATCCTCCGGCTTTACCCTCTGCTCTCCGCCTCCGGAACCACAGCATCCATAACGTGTCTTTTTCAGATATCCACGGAGACTGAAAATAACAATCACGATCAATACCAGTAATACGATTGCTGTTCCCATCTCTGATCCCTCCCTTGACCTTTTCGTTTTCTTAAGAAGTTAGCCTTTTCTAACTATTTTCATTCTAACATCACAAAAACGCTTTGTCAATAGAGTGAACTTTTATTGGTTGTTCCCTTTCAGTGTTTGGAAATGTTCACGGATCTTCTGTTCGTAACCATTCTCTGTTGGATAGTAAAAACTCCGGTCCGCCACCTCATCCGGCAGATATTGCTGTTCCACATAATGCCTCGGATAGTCATGAGCATATTGATACCCGCTGCCATGCCCAAGCTTGGCTGCCCCTTTGTAGTGGGCATCCTGCAGATGGACCGGCACAGTGGTCTTCACTTCCTCCACACACCGGGACGCCTCATCGATTGCTCGGATCGCCGTATTACTCTTTGGCGCGCACGCCACATACAATGCCGCCTCCGACAGGACAATCCTCGCCTCCGGAAGCCCCAGGCGCTCCGCTGCAAGGGACGCGGAAACCGCCACATTCAGAGCCTGCGGATCCGCAAGCCCTACATCCTCCGCCGCGCAGATCATGATCCTCCTGGCAATAAATTTGATATCTTCCCCTGCATACAGCATCTTCGCAAGATAAAAGACAGCAGCATCCGGATCCGACCCCCGCATGCTTTTGATGAAAGCAGAAATCGTATCATAATGCTGATCGCCGCCCTTGTCATAGCGCACCGCACGCTTCTGAATGCACTCGGAAGCCGTGTCCAGATCAATATGTATCTTTCCGTCCGCGCTCCGTTCCGTGGACAGCACGCCAAGTTCAATGGCATTCAGCGCAGCCCTGGCATCCCCTCCGGCAATATCCGCCAGAAATTCCCGCGCGTCGTCATCCAGAACCACATCATAGGCTCCCAGTCCCCGCTCTTTGTCATTGACGGCACGGATCAGCAGCTTCTCAATATCTTCTTTCTGAAGGGATTTCAGCTCAAAGATCACAGAACGGGAAAGAAGTGCACCGTTGACTTCAAAATAAGGATTTTCCGTGGTAGCGCCGATCAGGATCACTGTCCCGTCCTCCACAAACGGAAGCAGATAATCCTGCTGTCCCTTATTGAAGCGGTGGATCTCATCAATAAACAGAATCGTTTTCTTTCCGTACATGCCAAGCAGATCCTGCGCCTGGTGCACCGCCTCTTCCATATCTTTTTTCCCCGCCGTCGTCGCATTGAGCTGCCGGAATTCCGCGCTGGTCGTATTGGCGATCACCTTTGCCAGCGTTGTCTTCCCTGTGCCCGGCGGTCCGTAAAAAATAATGGAACTCAGCTTATCCGCCTTGATCGCCCGGTACAGCAATCGTCCCTTCCCGATGATATGTTCCTGGCCGACAACTTCCTCCAATGTCTTCGGACGCATCCGTGACGCCAGCGGAGACTCGGTTTCCATGACATTCTCCTTCATATATTCAAACAAATCCATTTTTTTCCTGCCCGAAACAGACTGTTCCGATACTCCTCCTTTGCACGAAAATGATTCCTGTTCAGCCATCCGTCTCCGGTTTTGCCCGAACAGTAACTTTGGATGTTCTTTTCAGCTCCTTCACTTTATCATACTTTCATTCCAAAAGCAAATCGTCCGCTGTCACAAAACTGTATCCCTCCGCCTGCAGTGTATCAACGATCTGTAGCGCAGCCTCAACAGAAGATTCAAATTCGTCATGCATCAGAATAATACTCCCGTCCTCCACCTCCGGCAGCACCGTATCCAGGATCTGTCCTTTATCCTGCGTGATCCAGTCCCTGGAATCCACGGTCCAGAGTACCGGTATCATCGTCACATGAAATTCCAGATCCTTTTTCCATTCCCCAAAAGGCGGACGGACGAAAGCGGTGTAAACGCCGGTCAGCTCATAAATCGCGTTGCTGGTGCGCACAATTTCCTCCACCGCCTCCGCTTCACTGACCCTGGAAAGCCGCACATGATGGAAGGTATGGTTCCCGATCAGATGCCCTTCCTTCTGGATTCTTTTCAGTATTTCTTCATTTCCCTCAATATTCTGACCCTGAATAAAAAAAGTCGCCTTCACTCCCCGCTCTTTCAGGCCGTCCAGAAGCATCGGCGTATACTGGCTGTGCGGTCCGTCATCGAAAGTCAGCGCTACCTTCGGAGCTTCCGAGCCGACCGCTCTGACCTCCTGTTGGGAAGTTTCCCGGAACGTTTCCCGCACATTTGCCGCTTCCCATCCGGCAAGAAACATAAACCCCAGTCCGCAGAACAGAAATACCAGACGTTTCAATGGCGGTGACATATGACCTGCCTTTAAAACCGCGCGAACGATCGGATCGCAGGCGGTTTTCTGTTTTTGCTATTATATGAGTGAGTAGAAAAAACTATACGCCGCTCATTCACTGTGAGAATACAAAAACCCCCGGAAATAAAGCCGGAAACGTATTTGATATTTTCAAACACGCTCTGCCGCTTCAGTTCCGAGAGTTCTGTCCCGATTCAGCCCTTCAGTTTCTCCAATATTGCCATAACGTCTGGCTGCGTTGGAGTGAATTTAATACCACGCTTTAACATACCCATTACTTTTTTCGCTTTCCGCTCAATTTCTCTGGCAGTATGTTCACTCGTCAGCATCAGATGATTTCCCGGCTTTTTCCTTTTTCTCCATAATCCGCCTGTATTTATCAATACGGCTGGACAACGGTATCATCCAGTATATCCCGGTACTTGTATCTTCAAAACAATAATAATGCGGTCTGTTTCCTGCCTTATTTCCTTTGAGATACTGGTCTGGCATATCTTCAAAAAATCTGTCCTTAATAATATAAAAACCTGTTTTCTTTATTTGCCTGTCCTCATTACGGAAAAGTCCCTCGCCTTGCGGCGAAGGACTATACTTTCAACCCGACCATTTATATACCGCGTATCGGTCAGCGGTAAACTTTCAACCCGACCATTTATATACCACATATCGGTCAGTGGTAAACTTTCTTTGTACCTTTATTCTAACAAGCGCAAAGAGGAAAGTCAATAGGGCTTTCCGTTATAATTTTATGCAATAAACATGTAAATTATTACCTTACTCTACTTCTATAATATAGGTCCCCGACGTTTCATCCTGAAAAACAATCTCACCCATGTGCTGGAGCACATATTCATTCAGCGCCGGATATTTCTCCCGCTCCTTAGAGCCCACAAAAATGTAGGATACCTGGTATTGGTTGAGCAGCTCTTCCACAACCGCTGCATCCGTGGAGGTATAGATCTGCTCCACATCTGCCGAACGCATATTCAGGTCCTGTGTATCGCCCCGCCACAGCCATTCGTGCACATACCAGCCCAGCACTGTCGGCAGGCCCGTCATCGCGGACACCCGCTCATAATCACTGTAGCTGTCACCGTTGGCTTCCAGAACGATGGGCTGACCCTCAATATTTTCATCCAGCCACCGGATGGCAGCCGCGTCCTCCGGAAAGACATTTTCCAGGTATGCCGTCGCGTCAAGCCCACGGTATTCCGACGGATCCAGGACATTCCCAAACCAGGAATACACCGCGGTTCCAAAGTATCCGCAGGTCCAGAGCAGGCACACCAGACCGACCGCTCCAAATGCCTTGATGATATGTTCTTTCTTCCATGTGAGGAAGCGGGTGATAATATAACCCATCACGATTCCAAACAGGATAAACGCCTGATAAGTAAGCTTGAACATGGTGTTGGAACGCGCATAGTATTCCTCATAAATATCCCGCACATAGACGATCTCCGGAATCACAAACAGTCCGATGGCACATACGCCAAGCACTCCGGCAAAAATATCGCTCAGCGGCGCTCTCGCCCAGAATTCCCGGAACGGAAGCGCTTTTCGTTCCGCCTCCAGAGCTTTCTGCTTCGCCTCATCCGTCGCCTTCTCAGTCATCTCCCGGGAAAAGGCATCTTCCCTCCGCTTCTCGGAGGCATCTGCTTCCGCACCTATCGGCGCTTCGATCCGCTTCCAGGTCAGGAACACGGCTGCCAGAAACAGCAGGACCAGAGCCGTCGGCAGTCCCCAAAGGATCACCAGCTGATACAGCATGGAATGGTTCTGCGCCAGCGCCACACCGGACACCATCGTCTGAAAGCTGATGGTAAACGGCAGCGCCGCAATCGTTCCGATCGCAAAAACTTCCGCCGCCTGGATCAATACCGTGGAAACTACCTGTTTTGCCCGGCAGTTGTACCGGTACAGCGCACCGTAAAGGGCGCCGCAGCACACCACAACAAAGTAAATGACAAAATCCCAGTAGTTCGTCCAGTGGAAAATTCCAATAAAGAATGCCAGCAGGATCAGATGCGGCTGCAGCAGGATCGACTTCGCATCCCATCTGCCCTCCCCGGCTTTCTCCTCCTGTACACGCCGCACATAGGCATAAACGCCGCCTATGACGAACAGAACGAACATGACATTGACCACATGGGCATGAAGGTCACCAAGCACAAACGAATAGGACGGAAACTCATGGATCGTCTTATCGTTTTCCACTACAGGATTATAACCGATGTACCGTGTGGAATCCGGGAACCAGTAATCCGCCGCGCTTTCCCATCCCAGCCATTTTCCGATGCATCCGAAAACCACATAATGCATGTTTCCGGCAAGGGAAACCGCCGCGCCGGACAGAAGTCCTCCGATGACCGGGGACAATTTCTTTCTCCTGCGCCGCTGCAGAGTCCGTGCACAGAGCATCTGATAGGTGATGGAAAACGGAAGCACAAAGGCAAATGCCGCAACCAGCGTCCGCATCAGGTTGTAGGTCTGCTTCACATCCGTAAAGGACATTTTCGTCAGGAAGACCGCGTAATACTGTCCTCCGTAATAATAGTTGATTCCGTCCGTTCCGTACCAGATATCTTTTGCCGGAAGCGTGGTGCTGCGCATCATTGCCTCCATAAAACCATAGTCCATGAACTTTTCCGTTCCGTGGGCTTCCGGATGGAATCCCGCCAGATAGGTCCACAGCAGGAAGAAGAACAGAAACAACGCTTCTTCCGCAAAGATCAGATCCATATCCGGCATCTCTACTTTTACTTTCTTAAATCCATAGATCCAACAGACAACAAAACAGATCAGCGTAACCACAAGACAGGTCACACTGACAAATTTTGTCACCTTGCATACGGTCAGGGCAAACACGGCAAATCCGCTCACCGCAACCCCGAAAACCTTGGAGAACAGCCATCCCCGATCCGTATAGGCCGCGAACAGAGATGCCGTTACCGGGTAAAATCCGATTCCGATGATCAGAATCATGATCCACCATTTCAAAAAGGGAACATTGTCGCTCCCCAAAAGCGGTATGGTCGCCAGCACCATCAGGATCATCGCAATCCCGGCGACCGTTGATTTTCTGCTCATGTTTTCTCCTTTTTTAGTTGACGGCTAAGTATTTATGATTTGATGTACTGTATACTCTAGTTCAGAAATTGTTCCGGGTAAAGCCCTTCCTGTTTCATCCTGCGCACCGCTTCCACAACCACGGGTTTATCCTCACGATAGGTTACCCCATACCACTGATCCGTGGATCTGCACACCTGAACCGTAGCTTTTTCTTCGTGCAGAAGATCCGCGATCACAGAAGGAAGGAAATACTCGCACTTCAGAGGATCTTTAGCAATCCCCTTCTCCAGGAATTCAGGAAAACGCGCCTGCAGCTCGTCCAGAATACTGTTGGAAAAGCCCCACATATTCATGGAAACTGTCGTATCCAGAGGCAGTTCCACACAAGTCTTCCCGCCATCCTCCGAATACACCGCCCGATCTCCCTGTTTCTCAATGTGCGTCCGCTCACAGATTCCGGTCAGAAAACCGTTCTCATCCATCGAGCAGATTCCGCGGGACACAGAACCGTTCTCTGTCAGCGTTTTTTCCAAATCGTAGCCCACCATCATATAACGGTATTTTTCATCGTCCTGATGGGTGGTCAGGTACTGGTAAATCTGAGAAAACGCCTGTTTTCCATAATAGTCATCGGCATTGATCACCGCAATGGGCGCCTCTGTCTGGTAGATACAGCTCAGAACCGCGTGACCGGTGCCCCAGGGCTTCACCCTGCCTTCCGGGACTTCAAATCCTTCCGGCAGGTCATCAATCCCCTGAAACACATAATGCACTCTCACATGACGCGCAATTCGGTCGCCGATCTTTTTCCGAAATTCCTTTTCTGTCTCTCTCTTGATAATAAAAATAATATCCTCAAATCCTGCCTGCACCGCATCATAGATGGAAAAATCCATCAGAATGTGCCCTTCAGGATCCACCGGATCCAGCTGCTTGAGTCCGCCGTAACGGCTTCCCATTCCGGCAGCCATGATGACCAACGCTGGTCTTCTCATTATCAGTTGTCCTCCTCGGTCATATTGTAAACGTGTCTCTTTCTCGCCATTACATCGCTGGCAAGATACTCATCATACGTTGTGATCTTGTCGATCAGCTCGCCGTTTGGCAGAATCTCCATGATACGGTTTGCCGTCGTCTGCACAAACTGATGGTCATGGCAGGTGAACAGCAGAACACCCGGGAATTTGATCAGCCCGTTGTTCAGCGCCGTGATGGATTCCATATCCAGATGGTTGGTAGGTTCGTCCAGCACCAGGATGTTTGCGCCGGAGATCATCATCTTGGAAAGCAGACAGCGCACTTTCTCACCTCCGGACAGTACGCGGACACGCTTCACGCCATCCTCACCGGCAAACAGCATACGTCCCAGGAATCCACGTACATAGGTGACATCCTTAATCTCCGAATACTGGGTCAGCCAGTCAGCGATGGTCAGATCGCTGTCGAACTCTTTGGTATTGTCCTTCGGGAAGTATGCCTGCGTGGTGGTAACGCCCCATTTATAGGTTCCCTCGTCCGGCTCTTCCTCGCCCATCAGGATCTTGAACAGCATCGTAACCGCCTGCTCGTTGCTTCCCACAAACGCAACCTTGTCCTCACGTCCCAGCGTAAAGGTCAGGTTGTCCAGGATTTTCACGCCGTCTACTGTTTTGGACAGACCTTCTACCTGAAGCACCTCATTACCGATCTCGCGGTTCGGGCGGAAATCAATATACGGATACTTTCTGCTGGACGGTTTGATCTCATCCAGCTGGATTTTCTCCAGCGCACGCTTTCTGGAGGTCGCCTGTTTACTCTTGGAAGCGTTGGCACTGAAACGGGAAATAAATTCCTGCAGTTCCTTGATCTTCTCTTCTTTTTTCTTATTGGCTTCCTTCATCTGTTTTACCAGCAGCTGGCTGGACTCAAACCAGAAGTCGTAATTTCCTGCGTACAGCTGAATCTTTCCGTAATCGATATCGGCAATCTGTGTACAAACCTTGTTCAGGAAATAACGGTCGTGGGAAACGACGATTACCGTGTTGTCAAAATTGATCAGGAACTCCTCCAGCCACTCGATCGCATCCAGATCCAGGTGGTTGGTGGGCTCATCGAGAAGCAGGATATCCGGATTTCCGAACAGCGCGCGGGCAAGAAGCACTTTGACCTTCTGGCTTCCGGACAGATCTCCCATCAGAGAATAATGGAACTCGCTTTCGATTCCAAGGCCATTGAGCAGCTGCTCCGCATCAGATTCCGCCTCCCAGCCGTTCATCTCCGCGAATTCACCCTCCAGCTCACTGGCACGGATGCCATCTTCATCGGTGAAATCCTCCTTGGCATAAAGAGCTTCCTTCTCCTTCATGATCTCATACAGACGGGCATTGCCCATAATTACCGTATCCAGCGCGGAATACGCATCATATTTGAAGTGGTCCTGCTCCAGGAAAGAAAGACGCTGTCCCGGAGTAATGGTTACATCGCCTTTCGTCGGCTCAAGCTGACCGGACAGAATCTTCAGGAACGTAGACTTTCCCGCTCCGTTCGCACCGATCAGGCCGTAGCAGTTTCCTTCAGTAAATTTAATGTTTACTTCTTCGAAAAGAGCTTTCTTTCCGACTCTCAGTGTTACGTTGTTGGCTGCAATCATTTTTTATACCTCTTATTCTTGTTATTGGTTCGATTATTGCTTACAATTCTTCATTCTATCATAGAAAAATAAGCCTTTCAACAACCTTTTGGGAAAAATATCGTTTATTCCTTTGTGGTAAGGCGGACGAAAAAATCCCTGCGCGGGCGGCATCCGTGTATAGCGGGCGGCTGGAAAGGCGCGAGAAAATCTTAGGGTTCCAAAGTCCCGAAGGACGGGTCAGTCGAAGTGCTTCTCGCACTGAGACTGAGGAGCGCTGAGATGGGAATTGATCAACAATTCCTATCGAATCGCTCCGGTGCCCGTCCGCAGGGACTTTGGAACACTTAGATTTTCCGCGCCTTTCCAGCCGCCCGCCGTCCACGCATCCCACCTGCGCCCGGCTGGTTTCGTCCGCCTTTTATTCGCTTACATTACCAAGACCAATCTCCTGACCGATGTTCAGGATGTGGTCGCCGATTCGTTCGAAGTCGGTCAGCATCTCAGAATACAGGATGCAGGCTTCGTCGGAACATTTTCCGGTCTGCATTCTTTCGATCTGTGCTTTCCGATAATTTTCTGTCATATCGTCCATCTGCTGCTCCAGTGCTTCGATCTTCTTCATGCTTTCTTCCGGATACTCACCCAGCTTTTCAAGGACTTCCATCGCCTCGTTGCTGACTTTCTGCATCTCTGTGATTTCACCTGCCACTGCCGGCGAGAAAGAAATCTTACGTTCTTCCATCATTTTGGTATATTCACAGATATTCATTGCATGGTCTCCGATACGCTCCAGATTTCCGCACACCTTGAAAAGTGCGCTGATATACTGGGAATCTTTCGGATTGGTTTCATTGACCATTACTTTGGAAATATATTTGGAGATTTCCTTATTCAGATAATCAATGTACTCTTCTCTCTCTTCCACTTCTGGAAGAAGATCTGCGTTTCCGGAACGGACTGCACGAAAGCTGGCATCGACATTTTCTTTTGCCATTTCCATCATACGGGAAAGCTCGCTGCGGATTCCGTTGGTGGCAATGGCGGAATTACCAATCTGATGCTCCCGCTTCGTTTCTATCGGACGGATGTATTCCAGATGCATCACGTCGCCCAGTTCCTCTTTCTTCTCCGGCAGGATCTTGGTTGCCAGTACTGCCAGGTAATTTCCAAACGGCAGCAGGATCAGGGTTGTCACAACGTTAAACAATGTATGCATATTTGCAATCTGCGCAGCTACTCTGCCCGGTGTAAAGCTTTCGACCAGAGAGGTCAGCGGCGTCGTCATACATACAATCGTAAAGATCGTGGTTCCGATCAGGTTGAACATCAGGTGAATGATGGTGGTACGTTTTGCATTCCGGTTTGTTCCGATGGATGCCAGAACCGCAGTGATACAGGTACCGATATTCTGTCCGAACAGTACATAGACAGCGCTTGGCAGCCCGATCAGTCCACTGGTAGCCAACGCCTGAAGAATACCTACAGACGCAGAGGAAGACTGGATAATCGCGGTAAATACCGCACCGGCAAGAATTCCCAGCAGCGGGTTGGAAAAATTCGTCATAATGGATGCGAACGCCTCAGACTCACGCAGCGGCATCATGGATGAACTCATCAACTCCATACCAATGAAAAGGATACCGAGTCCTGCTACAATCATTCCGTAATGGTGTACTTTTTGTTTCTTAATAAATACGATCAGTGCCACACCAATGAATGCGATCAGAGGAGCGATCTCCCCGACATCCAACGCGATCAGCTGGCCTGTGATCGTGGTACCGATATTGGCACCCATGATGATCCAGACTGCCTGGCGAAGGGTCATCATCCCCGAATTAACAAATCCGACGACCATGACCGTCGTCGCTGATGATGACTGGATCACCGCAGTGATGACCGCACCAACCAGAACACCCAGAAAACGGTTGGCTGTCAATTTTTCCAGGATCTGTTTCATCTTGTTTCCTGCGGCTGCCTCAAGTCCGTTGCTCATCATCTGCATTCCGTAAAGGAACAGGGCAAGACCTCCAAGAAGACTGAAAAAATCTGTAATTTTCACTTTCTTCATCCTCCACATTTTTTCAAAATTTTACATGTCCTTTATTTTTATAACGAAAAACCGCGGATTTTGCAATATCTTATACGTATTCTTAACATAATTTTACATAAATTTTACATTCCTCCTCCTTTCTGAGGCATGTTAAAGCGTGTTTGAAAATTGCCTTCCGACACAAAAAAGCCGCGGCCTTCCGGATGGATTACTCCAAACGGTAAAGCCACGGCTTGCTTTTTTCTGCTTTTCCTTATTTTTTGTTCTCCGGAACACCTTCTTACCCGCTGTTTCCATCTTCCGCCTTGATACGGAAAAATTCATCCACGCGGTTATTGCTGTCCATCAGCTCATTGTACTGGAGACATTCATACTCTCTCTCCAGTTCCAGCGTGCGGTTGTCCGCATTTTCCCACCGGTGCCATTTTCCGGCGCTGTCCATATAGCCAAGGTGGTTCAGCGCGGGAATCTCTTCCTGCAGATCCAACAGATATTCGTTGTACGGTGTCAGTTCCAGCCCGGTAAGGCTCAGCATATAGGTCGAGAGGAAATTGGTGCTGGTCCACACATTCTCCTGGCTCTCCATCTCATAGTTGGTCCAGATAAAAAACGGCGTTCCGTAAAATTTCTCCTGTTCCGCAATGGACAGCCTGTCATAAGGCGCGCCGGCGATCCAGGTCTCGAATGCATCCGGAAGCTTCGGGGAATGATCTCCGAACATCACGATCATTGTCGGCTCCTCCACCTGCTCAAAGTAAGTGATCAGATATTCGATCGCCTGATCCGACAGCTTCAGCAGTGAGAAATACTGATCCGCCTCATCACTGTCATACCCTTCACAGTTGACGTCCGCCTGAAAATACTGGTTCGTGTATCCGCTGTGATTCTGCATGGTAATATCAAACAAAAACAGCGGCGTCCCTTCTTCCTTTTCCTCGTAAACCCGGATGATCTCCTCGTAATTGGCCATATCACTGATCATATTCCGGTAACGCTCCGCATCAGATGGAAATTCGTCGATGGCAATAAAATCGTCAAAATCCAGAAAACGGTACGCCGTCGTCCGCTTCCAGTTGGTCGCCTTGTTGGGATGCATGGCGATCGCCTGATATCCCTGATCCTTCAACGTCGTGACAAGGGAATACTGATTGTGGGTAAAGTAGCTGACATAGGGCACCATACCCGGAAATCTTTTGCAGGAATTTCCCGTCAGAAATTCATATTCTGTCTTTGCCGTGCCGCCGCCCTTCGTACAGGTCAGCGTATAGCCTTTGATGATATTGTCCGTAAGGGAATCCAGAAACGGCATGTAACTTTCGCTGGTCTTCGGATCTCCGATCGTCCGGTAATCAAACCAGGACTCATTCATGACCGCAATGATATTCACCGGCGTAACCTTCTCTTCCTGCTCCGGATCTTCGGAATTTTTGCCGGAATCCTCTTCGTCTCCTGCATTTTTTTCTTCCGAATTTTCAATGATCCGCTCCACTTCCGACACCGAGTATCCCTCCGGCGGCGTCAGTCTCATGTACTTTGCCACCGCCATAAATCCCACCGTCGTCCCGTATTGGCGGTACGTCTTTGCCGGATTCCACAGATCGCTGATGACGCCAAACTGGGCATTCCAGTTCAGATACATATAAAGGAGATAAAATACACCAATCAGCAGTGCTGTGATCACCCGCAGAAGGATCTTTGGCAGCCTTCCCTTCCGGATGATCACCCAGTCTCCGCTCTGTTTCCAGAGACTCAGCAGGATCAGTGTCCCCACCAGCATCAGCACCATCTGGCGGGTAATCTCAAACTGGTAGCCTCCCACCACCTCCATCGCCGTTCCGATGCTGTACAGATCGATCAGCTGAAAAGCCTCTCCCCGGAAAAGATAGACATAGTAAAATACAAGACTCATCAAGTAGTAAAAGATATTGAGAAAGATCATCGCCCGCTTCAGGGAATTAAATATACCTGTAAGGAAAATACAGAACAGGAAGATCACCGCCACATTCAGAAGCATATAGTACCACTTCATCTGGAAAAATTCTGTATTCCCGATATACTCAATCTCAAAAAAGAGATATACCGCGTTCAGAAGAACCGGCAGAAGCATCTTTATATTCACAAGGCGCGGCTTTCTTTTTTTCTCAGGCATCCGGGCGAAACGCGCCATCGTCAGGAGCCATCCGCCAAAACACAGAATCACCAGGACGGCAAAAACCGGCAGATAGATCCTCTTTTCTTCCTCCGTCGTCCCGATGATCCGTTCTTTCTCAAAAAGAAGAAGGCCCAGGGTGATTCCCCAGTACAGGATCCATCCTGCACAGGCAGCCCTGGCCTTCCCCCCTTTCTGAAGTTTTTCATAAAGTTGTCGCATCATGCAGCCATTCCCCGCTTTTTCCTTTTATTACTTCCCCTCACGCAAAAATCTGTATCGAATATAGGCAAGTGTTTTCTTTTCTCCTTTCACTGCCAGCATATGGAGCAGAAATTCCAGCTGCCGTTTGGTGCGCTCATGCACAAACCACAGATGGTCCTTACCTTTCATATAATATTCGTAGGGAGCACGATCGGTATAGCGGTCGCCCAGATACACTCTGGACGCGCTGATCCGGTCCATGATCATTTCCGCCACATACTTTCTCGGCATCGGCACACCTTCGATCACCGTCTTACAGTTCACGCCGTAATCCACCCAGTACTCGAAATGGTGCCTGTTCCTGCCTTTGTGGTGGAGCCAGGAAGTGGAGATTCCCGTGGCTTCCCGCTCCGCATTGTTTGGGCTGCGGTTTCCCTGATAATACTTTGCTCCTACCAGAAATTCTGTTGGGGAATATTTGGACAGGTCATGCAGCAACCCCTGTTTGTAAAGACCGATACGAAAACAGTAACGCATGACCAGCAGCTTATGTTTCGTGATTGTCCGAAAATGTTTCCACGGATGCATCTTTCTTTACGCCTGCCTTCCAATCAAAATTACAATGGAGCGCGGCGGAACGGTAATACTCTTTCCTTCCACGATTTCCGCACGCTCTTCTGCGAAACATTCCTCCCGGCTGGTGTCCACCGCCCGGTACCATACATGTTCCTTCGGCAGGGACGGAAGCGCCAGTTCATGAGGATTCCAGTGCATATTAAACCCAAGGTACAGATAGTCGTCCGGTTCCCCGTTTTCTTTCACCGCATAGTCGCCGCAGTACATCACACCGATAAACCTGCAGGTATTCTCCATCTGTGAGAACCATGCCCTCTGACTGTGGTAGGAAAGATCCGGACAGCCGGCGCCCTGATAATCCATCAGCCGCATCTCCTTCGGCGTGTGCAGAACCGGATGTTCCTTTCGGAACCGGATCAGCTGTTTTACAAATTCCAGAAGCTCTCTGCCCTCTTTTCCATTGTTCCAGTTGACCCATCCGGTACGATTGTCCTGACACCAGGCATTATTGTTTCCTTTCTGGCTGTTCAGAAATTCATCGCCGCCGTAGATCATCGGCGTTCCCTGGCTGGTCAGAAGCATCAGAAACGCATTTTTCAGCTGCTGCATCCGGAGATGGTGCACCGCTTTCTTTCTGGTCACACCTTCCGCCCCGCAGTTCCAGCTGTAGTTGCTGCTGGTTCCATCGGTATTGTCATCGCCATTGGACATATTATGCTTCCGCTCATAGGAAACCATATCCGCCATGGTAAATCCATCATGATCGGCAAAATAATTGATCACCCCATGGGTGGCAGGGTTTCTTCGCAGGTAATAGGTAAATCCGCTGACGCATCCCTCATCCCCTTTCAGATAACGGCGCATCATCTCCTGATACCCCTGATTATGCTCGCCAAGGTTCCGGAACGCCGGGGCATTGCCTTCCCCGTAAACGTGAGAAGGATCAAAGCCCAGAAAGATCAGCTTCGTTTTCTTCAGCAGTTCATCTCTGGATGATTCCACAACCTTCGCTCCTTCTCCGATCAGATGGAAACCGTCCACATGGAACGTCAGCTGCCAGTAATGAAGCACGCCCAGAATAAAATTCATCGACAATTCCGGTCCGAAATAGAACTCCAGAATACATTCGATCCCCGCTTCATGCAGCGCGTCCACCAGTTCTGCGAACTCCTGCACCGGATGTCCGGTGGCAGAAAAAGACGCTTTTGGTGAAAAATACAGCGCTCTGGTGGCGTAGCCCCAATAGTTGATCCTTGCCGGCGTTTCCGCGGGGCTGACCAGTTCGTCCTCTGCCGGCATCCAGCGCGGCTGCTCTTCCTGCACTTCAAAGAATTCATACACCGGCATCAGTTCCAGTGCATTGATTCCCAATTCCTTTAAATAAGAAATTTTTTCACGGATTCCCTGAAACGTCCCCCGCGCCTGAACCTTTGACCCGGAATCTTTGGTAAATCCGCGCACATGTGTCTTATACAGAATCATATTCTCATAAGGCAGCTTCAGGGGAAGGGTTTTCATCACAGGTTTTTCCGGTATCAGCGACGCGATACTGTCGGGATTCTCCGGCATTTCCTGACCAAAATTCCCCCTGCCATATAATTCTCTGGTATAGATATCATGAGTCACGGTTCCATCGATCCTGTAATTATATGCAAACGCTTCAGCTTCAAGCCCTTTCACCAGGATACTGCTGACATTTCCGACTCTTTCCTCTTCCTTCAGCGGGATCTCCGCCCAGACTTCCTTACGTCTCTTTTTATACAATAAAAGACTTGCTTCCTTTCCTTCTGGAACTGCCACAGTAAAGTTAAAGCCTTCCGGTGTCTGAACAGCTCCCCACAACGCCGGATTTCCCGGCTGCACATGGAGTTTTCGAATTCCTGCATTCATCCTTTTGTACCTGCCTTTCTCTTTGACTCGCTCTGTTTCCTGCAGTACTGTGGCGTATTTGAAAATCTGTCTCTTCCATTTTTCAAACACGCTCCTGAATGTGTCCTCTCTGTCAGGCTTTCAAATCCAGTTCCACCGGACAATGATCAGAACCGAGTACCTCTGTATGTATTTTCGCATCTTCCAGCTGATCCTTCAGGGCTTCCGATACACAGAAATAGTCGATCCGCCACCCCGCATTTTTTGCTCTTGCTGAAAAACGGTAAGACCACCAGGAATAAATCTGTTCCTGGTCCGGATAGAAATACCGGAAGGTATCAATAAATCCATTCTCCAGAAGTACGGTAAATTTCCCGCGCTCCTCGTCGGTAAATCCTGCGTTCTTCCGGTTGGTCTTCGGATTTTTCAGATCTATCTCACGGTGCGCCACATTCAAGTCTCCACAAAAAATAACCGGTTTCCTTGTTTCCAGTTTTTTCAGATAAGAAAGAAAAGCATCCTCCCATTCCATCCGGTAAGGTAAACGCGCCAGTTCGTTCTGGGAATTTGGCGTGTACACCGTAACCAGATAGAATTCCGGAAATTCCAGAGTGATCACGCGTCCCTCCTTGTCGTGCTCCGGAATCCCGAGTCCGTAAGATACGGACAGCGGTTCTCTCTTCGTAAAGACCGCAGTTCCGGAATATCCTTTCTTTTCCGCATAATTCCAATATTGATAATAGCCCGGCAGATCCAAATCGATCTGTCCTTCCTGCAGTTTTGTTTCCTGTATACAAAAAATATCCGCATCGGCTTCCTTAAAATAGTCCAGAAAGCCTTTTGTCACGCATGCCCGAAGGCCATTTACGTTCCACGAAATCAGTTTCATCTGCTCCTCCTGTTGTCAAACATACTTCGTCTGATTTTTCAGACAATAATACAATTTTATTATAACATAGAAAATCAGGGATGAAAACCTCTATTTACCGCAAAAACACGCAGGTGCTCCGCCGTTCGGTCTGCGGTTCCGTGGAACTCGCAGCGGGCAGCCTGATACCGGCGGACGGCACGGATATGCTCTTTCGTGATCACTTCTCCCGGACAGAGCAGGGGGATTCCAGGCGGATAGGGGACGATCATCTCCTTGATGATGCGTCCGGCGGTTTCTTCCAACGGCAGGATCTCCCAGTTTTGATCAAAATATGCCTCCCTCGGCGTCCGTGCCTGTTCCGGAAGCGCGAAAACCTGAAACTCCTTTCCGCTGACAGGACAGAGACTCCATTCTTCCTCTCCTGTCTGCCGTTCCTCCGGATTTTTCTGCCGTCTCGTTTTCGGATACTCCACGGCCTTTTCTTTTTGCTCTTCTGCGGCATCCTGTGCCAGCACCTTCACTGCCCGGATCAGCCTTTCGATATCCTCCGGTTCGTTGGCAAAGGTGATGACCGCCACCACGTTTTCCTCATCGGTCAGTTCAGGGCTGACCCGGAAACGTTCATAAAGCAGTTCCCCCAGCCGGTAGCCGGTAATCCCCAGATCAATGGCAGAAAAGACCAGACGGGTCATATCTTTGTCAAACATCGCCGGCGTGCCGGTTCCGTCCAGCACACGCACGCCCGGTATTTTTTTCAGTTCCTCCTGTGCATACAGCGCCAGACGGCAGGCTTTCTCCATCATCTCCCGTCCGTTTACAGCAAGTTCTCTTCTGGCTGCATCGAGAGACGCCATCAAAAGGTAGGACGGGGACGTGCTCTGTACCAGGTGGAGATTTTCTGCCACCCGCTGCCGGTTAATCCGGTCGGAACCCAGGTGGAGGAGGGAACTCTGTGTAAAGGACCCTGCCGTCTTATGGAAACTCTGTGCCACTGCGTCCGCTCCGCATGCAAGCGCACCTTTGGGAAGCTGCTCCGAAAAATACACATGGGAACCATGGGCTTCATCCACAAGGAGCACCGCGCCATGGCTGTGGCAGATTTCCGCGATTCTTTCCAGATCACTGGCAATCCCGTAATACGTCGGGCTGACCAGCAGGACGGCACGGCTCTCCGGTTCCCTTCGAAACGCTTCCTCAATGGTTTCCGGGGCAACACTCCCCCAAAGATTCCATTCCTCCAGATATTCCGGCATCACATAGACCGGCGTTGCTCCGCTCATGATCAGGCCCATCAGCACAGATTTGTGAACATTCCTCGGAACAATGATCTTGTCCCCTTCCTTTACGGTGGACAGCACCATCGCCTCATTGCCGCAGGTGGTTCCGTTGACCAGAAAGAAGGTATGTCTTGCGTGAAACAGTTCTGCCGCCAGATCCTGTGCCTCCCGGATCGGCCCCTCCGCCTGATGGAGGTCGTCCAGCCCTTCCGCCTCTGACAGATCCAGCGCCGCCAGATTTTTTCCCGTCAATGCCGGATTCAGGCCTTTTAAAAAGCGATGCGCCGGAATCCGGAAATACGCCGGCGATTCGTCTCTGAATTTTTCCAATGCCTCCAAAAGCGGCATGTGTTTCTGATCCATAAAAGATATTTCCTCTCTTTAAAATATAAGTAACAATTCTACCAGATCTGCGCATTTGCTGCGCAGCCCGTATGAAAACAAATGAAATACTCCCGGTCCGCAGACTACTGTGCAAAGAGAAGTTTCCTTCCCTTATGACATCGCCGAAGGATCGGGAGTATCAAACGAACATAATTGCTGCGGTTCATTGTACAGACAGCAGCCCTTATCTTCTTCCTTATTTATTCTGCTTTATTCTACCGGTACGATCCAGCCGTACTTATCTTCGATACGTCCCCACTGGATTCCGGTCAGCGTATCGTAAAGCTTCTGGGTCAGTTCACCGATCTTGAAATCGTTGACCGTCACCTTGTCGTCCTTGTAAACCAGTTCGCCTACCGGAGATACGACTGCAGCCGTTCCTGTTCCGAACGCCTCCTCCAGCGTTCCGTCATGTCCGGCTTTCATCAGATCATCGATGGAAAGATGGGTCTCATTTACCTTGTAGCCCCAGTCTCTCAGGATATGGATCAGGGAATCACGGGTAACGCCCGGAAGCACGGTTCCTTCCAGCGGAGCGGTATAAATTTCTCCGGCAATCTTGAACATGATATTCATGGTTCCCACTTCTTCCACATATTTTCGATGTACACCGTCCAGCCACAGTACCTGTGTGCATCCCATCTTCTCTGCCTTTACCTGGCCTGCGATGGAGCTGGCGTAGTTTCCGCCGCATTTGGTGAAACCGGTTCCGCCCTGTACGGCGCGGACATATTCATCCTCCACCAGAATCTTCACAGGATCGATGCCTTCCGGATAGTATGCGCCTACCGGCGAAGTGATGATCACAAACTTATAGGATTTTGCCATATGTACACCAAGGCTTGACTCCGTTGCAAACATAAATGGACGGATATAAAGGGAGGTGTCCGTCTCTGATGGTACCCAATCCTGCTGTACCCGTACCAATTCTTTCACAGCTTCTACAAACATATCCTCCGGAAGCGCCGGCATACACAGACGCTCGTTGGATTTGATCATACGGCGGGCATTCATCTCCGGGCGGAACAGCTGAACCTTTCCTTCTGCAGTCCGGTATGCTTTCAATCCCTCAAAGGTCTCCTGTGCATAGTGCAGAACCATGGTCGCCGGATCCATTGCGATCGGTGCATACGGTACGATACGGGCGTCATGCCATCCCTGCTCTCTATCCCAGTCCATCACGAACATATAATCGGTAAAGTGTTTGCCAAAACCGAGATTTTTCTGATCCGGTTTCTCCATCGGATGTTCTGTTTTTTCGAATCTGATTTCCATAATACTTCCTCCCCGGCAGCCCTGCTTGCTGTGTTTCAGCCATCCCCTGCGGCAGTGCCTGAAACATCTCCTTTGATCTTTCTCCGAACCGCCTTCTGTTCATTAAAATTTTCATTGTATTCAGTATAAGACCGCAATCCTTCCGCGTCAATAGAAAATCCACCCAAATACAAAAAGATTTATTGTTTTTTTTTCGATAATCTGATAAAATTTCATGACAGGTACAATACCTGCCATCTCAAAAGAAAGAAGGATATCATTATGGATGAAAACTTCACTCAGTCCGCTGCCTGCAGCGGTGAATGCTCCACCTGTGGAAGCGACTGCGGAATCGATGTAAGCCAGCCGACCGTTACATTGACACTGGATGACGATACAGAAGTTGTCTGCGCAGTTTTAACAATCTTCCCGGCACCCAACGGAAATGAGTATATCGCGCTTCTTCCGCTGGACGAGAACGGCGAGAACCAGGACGGAGAAGTCTATCTCTACCGCTACTCTGAAACCGAAGAAGGACAGCCTTCTCTCGCAAACATTGAAGAAGACGAAGAATACCACATTGCTGCCGACGCGTTCGACGAGATGCTGGACAGCATGCAGTTCGACGGAGAAGACGAAGAAGAAGGTTGATCCGGCACAGAGCGTCAGGTATCAAAGAAGAAAAAAGAGTGTCCCAGGATCCGGGGGTTCCGCTCCGATCTTGAGGCACTTTTCCTTTTATTGCTCAACTGCGACTGATTCCGCTTACTCTTTTTAACATCTGTTTCTAAACCAATATAAAAGTATAATGGAAATAAATACCAATACATACTACGGATGAGGTGAACTATGCGAGATACAGATGTTATTCAGCACATTCAGGATTTGTGCAGAGAACGTGACTGGAGTTATTACCGTCTGGCAAAGGAGTCGGACATCCCCTATTCCACGCTGAACAATATGATCAACCGTACCAATATTCCAACGATCCCGACACTTCAGAAGCTCTGTGACGGATTTGGAATCACGCTCTCCGATTTCTTTACCGAAAACTCGGACCGTCCGCAGCTGACCGTCGGGCAGCAGGAAGTCATTGAGCTTTACAACCGCCTGGATCACGAGAAGAAAAATGTCCTGAAAGCTTATATGAAAGGACTCCTCATGGACGTATAAAAGGTATCCCAAAAGTCATACCATGGCTTGAGGGATACCTTTCTTTTTCTTTCACAGAACTTCGGATGTTCTTTCCCTACAGAGTAAAACCATCCTCCGTCATATGTAACGGTGTCTCACAGAATTTTTTGATAAACTGCACCAGATACTCGGTGTCCAGCGTTCCCGCCGTCTCATAAGGAGAATGCATTGCAAGCTGCGCCAGTCCGATATCCACGCTGACTGCAGAAACCTGAGAAGTGGAAATTCCGCCCAGGGTAGATCCGCCCGGAATATTGGAGTGGTTGGCGAAAATCTGATACGGAACGTTTGCCGCCTGGCAGATTTTCTTTGTCACTGCCTCAGACATGGCATCTGTCGTATATTTCTGATTCGCACTCTGTTTGATGACGATTCCCTTATTCATATAGACACGGCAGGATGGATCATAGTTCTCCGGGTGTGCCGGGTGCTGGGCATGGGCATTGTCTGCCGATACCAGGAAACTGTCCGCAACCGCACATTTCAAGGACAGACTGTCCCCTCCGAGGCCGCTCCAGATCCGCTCCAGCGTATCCGCCAGGAACGTGGACGCTGCTCCCTGTTTCGTGCTGCTTCCAACCTCTTCGTTGTCAAACACACAGTAAACGGAAATTTTCTCTGCGCCTTCCGCCGCCAGAAATCCTTCCAGCGTTCCATATGCACACTGAAGGTCATCCAGTCGTGCGCTTCCCACATACTCTTCCTCCATGCCGTAGAACGTTGCCGGAACACGATTATACAGAAACAGATCCATTCCCAGGATATCTTCCTTTGCCGCACTGCATTCGAGCGCCTCAAAGAAATGCTCCTTCGCGTCCGGTCCGCCGATGACCGGCAGCATATCCTTCTGTGCGTCATAGCTGAGGCTTTCGTTCATCTTACGGCTCAGATGGATCGGCATGTTTGGGATCATCGTCAGATTTCTTTCTGAATCCACCAGTTCAGAACGTACTCCGTCCTCTGTCCGGACGATCACACGGCCCGCAATTCCCAGCGGGCGGTCCAGCCACGGCGCCATGATCATTCCGCCGTACCGCTCCACATTCAGGCGGGTATAGTTTCCATCTTCCAGAAACGGATTCTCCCCTTTGATCTTAAAAGAAGGGGAATCACTGTGGCTTGCCAGGATCTGGAATCCACCCTTCGGCTCCTGCGGGATCCGGAAAGCTATGATGGACGAACCGTTGCGTTTCGTATAATACTTGCCTCCGCGAACGACCGGAAATGCTTCTGTCTCCGGCAGATATACAAATCCCTCCTGTTCCAGCCTCCTGGAAATCTCCTGCACCGCGTGGAACGGGCTTGGGCTCTTGTCTATAAAGGAAATTAAGTCCAGGCTTCTCTCTTTTGCTGTCATAATGTTGCTGTACCTCCTTACATTTTCTGTCTATCAAGTATAAACGATTTTGTCGGAAATAACAATGGAAACATTCTTCCTCAAAAGCCATTGGGACTTTTATTCTCTGATCTCGTAAATCTCCACATTCCCGCTTCCCTCCAGGAGTACCTGATCGTAAGGTGCCTCCGGATAGGCAACCATGCTTACCGGGATCAGTCCGTCATCGGCAAGCACTTCCAGTACAGAAACATCAAAGATCAGCTCCATCTCTCCGTCTTGCTTCATTCTCGGAATCCGGACGCTGCAGTACTGCGGCATCTGGAATTGTTCATGGAACGAATGCTCTCCGGCATGGGTTCTGTCCACAAAAATCTCATCCTCCGTGACCTGGATCACCAGCTTCTGTCCAAGGGCGTTGGATAGCGTAATCTTCTTTGTTCCGGTCACTTTCATCCCAAAGGTATCCGTGCAGAGCCTCTGCATATGATTCACCGGATAGGCGCTGTGCTGGTACTTTTCCAATCCTGCAAAAGAGGCAGCCAGACGATAGCCCTTTTCCGTCTTTACCGCGCGAAGACTGCGCGCAAGCGTCATTTGTCCGCAGTATTCCCCGGTCGGCGTCTCATTGGCATACCCCCAGTTCATCGCCCAGCCGAGAAACAACGGCTGTTCCAGGTTCTGGAAGGTCACGCCCGCGTAATTGTCAAACCCAAAATCGATCCACAAAGGTTCTTCTTCTTTCTGCTGCTGGATGAATTTATCCCCGTCAAAATCCCCGAGGAAATACTGAGTTCTGCACCTTCCATCCTCTGTGGTGGTCGTCATGCTGACGATCAGGACCCACAGTTTCCTGCCGTCCTCTGCCTCCACCTGAAACAGGTCCGGACACTCCCAGACACCGGAAGCCAGATTTCCCTCCGGTCCGAATTCTCCGGTCTTTTCCCACCGTTTCAGGTCTTCTGACTTGTAAAAATGCACTCTGTCACCGGCCGCAAGCACCAGGCTCCAACAGTTTTTCACCGGATTGTAAAATGCCTTGGGATCACGGAAATCCGAAATTCCAGGATTGGGAATTACCGGATTCTGGTAAGATTTTTCGAAATGTATGCCATCTGTGCTGTAGGCAATACTCTGCTGCTCCAGCCCGTGTCTTCCATGATTCGTATAAACCGCGACGATCGGCGGTTTCTCTTTCGTTCCGTATCCTGAGGTGTTTTCCCGGTCATACACACAGCTTCCGGAAAAAATCATTCCCAATTCATCCGGATACAGTGCGATCGGCATATGCTTCCAGTGGAGCAGGTCTCTGGACACCGCATGGCCCCAGTGCATCGGTCCCCAATTGGGCGCCTCTGGATAATGCTGATAAAACAGATGATAAATGCCATTGACGTACACCATACCGTTTGGGTCATTGGTCCACATCGCCGGAGGCGTAAAATGAATGTTCGGTCTGTAATTTCTGCTTCCTTTTGTACTCATGAAAGTATATTCTCCTTTTTCGTTTTGTCTGATGACTCACCAATTACTTCCGGCCATCGTATTTGTGTCTGAAAAATGATTCTATATGCAGGCATCAACGATACATCCAGGATCTCGCTCCCCCTTTTTCATACGGGCGGAAAATTCCTGATAAACGTACATGGTTCCCAGAGCATTCACTCTCAGGGATTCTGCTTTTTATGCATATTCACTCATTGCCGACAAGAGAGCACCGCTTCAGCCCGTCCCGGGTCAGTTCGTACACTTCCGTGCATACTTCCTCGATAAATTTCCGGTCATGAGAAACGCAGAGGATCGCTCCCTGGTAATCTGCCAGAATTCTTCGGATCACCGGATTGGACATGGGAGAAAAGTTCCGTGTCGGTTCATCCAGGATCAGTACGTCACTTTCCTCCAGACTCATTTTCATAAAAAACAGCTTTGCTTTCTGTCCTCCCGACAATTCCCGGAGCGGATGCTCCATCTCCTCCGCTGTAAACTTCATACTTCCCAGCCAGGTCCGGATTCTGGTCAGTTCCTCCTTATCCCCTTTTGTCTGCAGAAAATCCAGCGGCGTTTTTTCCCCGGGAAGCAGGTCTCCGTAATTCTGAGGCATATAGGCAGCATGCAGGTCTTTCCTGCTGAGAAGCTCCTGCGCGATCTTCTTCAGGAGCGTGGTCTTCCCCACTCCGTTTTTTCCTATGATACAGACCTTTTCCGGTCCGCGGATCCTGAGATGGATCTTTTCCGCCAACAGTTTTCCGTCTGCCGTCAGCTGATCCAGTTCATAATCCAGAACCTCTTTCCCTTTTGGCATCGGGATCTGACGGCCCAGCCGCAGATAAATCGCATCCTCCGTATCCGGAACCTCTGTCCGTTCTTCCCACTGCTTTTCAAATCTCCGTTCCTGCGCCTTTACCGCATGCATTTTCTTTTTCAGAAGTCTTCCGCCGGAAGGATTCTGTCTGGTGATCGTTGCCTGCTTGTATTCCACAGACTGCTGGATCCTGCGGAATTTTTCCTGCTGTTTCTCATATTCCCGCTTTTCGCTGCGTGCCTGTTCCTCCAGTCTTTGAAGGCTGTGCCCGCGCTCCTCCATATATGTGCGGTAAGGTACCCGCGCCACCGTCCAGCGCGGCTTCGTTTTCCGCATGGTCTGTTCCAGATGGATCACAGAATTTGCCGTCCGTTCCATCAGATATTCGTCATGAGAGATATACAGGACCGGAAGACTCGTCTGGCAGATGAACGTTTCCATCCATTCCAGAGTTTCCAGATCGATATCATTGGACGGTTCATCCAGCAGCAGAACATCCGGGCGTTCCATCAGTATGCGCGCCAGCTGAAGCTTCACCTTTTCCCCTCCTGACAGAGTGGCAACCTGCTGGTCCGAATAAAAAAATTCCAGAGAAAATCCAAAATTTCTTCCGAGATCCGCCAGTTCCTTCGGCGTCCAGTCATAAAAAAGCGGATTTTCCGCAAAATACTCATAAACCTGGCAGTTCCGAGCTTCCTGCCCCATCTCCTGTGCCAGATAGCCGGTGCGCACTCCGTTTCGGATGATCTCGCCGCTCCAGGTCACATACTCCTCAACCAGCTGTTCTTCATGGATCAATTTCAGAAGCGTAGACTTTCCATTTCCTTCCTCTCCGATCAGGACTGTTTTGTCTCCCGGCCGAAGCACAAATGAAAAATCCTCGATCAGGTTTCTCAGATCTTTTTTATGTGTGATTGTCAAATTCCGAATCTGAAGCATTACCTTTTCCTCCTTATCCGCAGAACTGCTGACACAGAAAAAAATCTGTTTTTTCGCACGCTCCGAAAAAACAGATTTCCCGTACGCAAAGAACACCGATGCAGAAACTTCCGGTCTCTGCGGCGATGACAGAAAATCCATTTTTCAAAAGTATGCGAAAACAGTCCTGCTCTCTGCACAGCAGAAACACTTCTACCTGCAGCGCTGAATCCCCGGATTTTCAAAACTGCGGGGAACTGTACTCTGTTGCCTTTTGAAAAACGATTATTTTGTCATCATCATGTTTCCTTTGCTGCTCCTTTACAAAATTTTATAATACAAGCTTACTACAAACAATTGGATTTTTCAAGGCAAAATGCAAAAAACTTCATTTACTGAATTTCATTTATCCCTCGATCTGTCTCAGCAGATACCGCCCGACGGTTCCGGCAAAATTCCGGATATCCCGGATATAGGCGAAATCTTTCCCGAAAATCTTCCGCTCCGCCGCCAGTTCCTTCTCCTCCCCGGCGAACACGCCGAGCACCGCGACACCCTGCTGCCTCAGCCGGAGTACCTCACGTGCCGTATCCTCCACCGCGTACTCCCCGCAGTAAGGGGCAGGATTTCTGCTTCCGGGACGGTTGATCAGCACATCATACGGTTTCCCGTCGCTGAGGACGATCAGGAGTTTCTGCGCCTCCTCTCTGGCAAGCAGATCCATTCCCGCCGCCCGGATTGCCAGGCCGTCCCGGTTGTTGGACGAAGTGATATACTCAAAAATATTTGCATTGTTCCTGCGGTCGTCCTCATAATCCCGGAACCGGTGCAGGATCGTATAATCCCAGAAAGTACAGAAACTCATGACCCGGAACGGTATTTCCAGATTGCTCAGCGTCTCACTGAGAATATATCCCTGCATTGCCACCTGCGCCTGCCGGCTCCTCTGAGATCCGCTGGCATCGATGAGCACGTCCACCACAAAGTCCATGGCATCCTGTTTCTGTTCTTTCAAAAACAGGCTTCCATGGGGACACCGTCCCGCCTTCCACAGCCAGGACGGCACGATCCTTCCGCAGTCTGCCGGAAAATACTGGGTGTCCTCCCGCAGAACCAGGGCTTTTTTCAAGGCGCCTGTCAACAGCCGGATGTTCTGTTTTACCTCCCGATGGGCGTCATAATAGGCGTGAATATTTTTATCCTTCTGCTTGCCTGCATAGGCGAGCTGATAATTTTTCTTTACCGGATGCTTCAGGATTCCCTCCGTATAATACAGGCTGCAGTCCCCGTGGAGCCCCCGGCAGAGCTTTTCGTTCCTCTGTTTTTCCTGCGCCGGGGTCAGCCATGTCTTTCCGTAATTCAATTCCACATAGCTGTGGGTTTTTGTCAGGGTTTCCTCATCCACAACGACGATTTTTTTCTTTTTCTTCTTTTGTTCCTCTTCGCTTCCCTCTTCCGCCGTCTGTTCCGGCGCTTCCGGCAGAGATGTCAGATCCAGCGAAAGCTTTTCCAGATACGTCTCCAGGGCATCCTCATACAACTCTTCCGACAGAAAATCTTTCCAGGAAAATTCCCGCAGTTCCTCAATGGTCACCGCCAGCACCTGCTCCAGGGTTCCTCTTTTTCTCTCAAAGTCCGGCTCCATCATCTGGTTATAGAGAAGATCCGTCAGGCGGATCAATTCCCCGGTATCCTGAATTTTCTCCGCAGTCATAAGAAGCTCCAGCCACTTTCTGATGTTTCCTGATGCCCGGTAGCCCGGATCCATCTGCAGTCGGATCCAGGCAAGCTGAAGCTGCCCCGGAGCGCTGGAACAGAGCATGGAAAATTCATGATCCAGCAGTTCCTCATAGGCGCGCCTCCGGATACCTTCCACACCCTTCCGTTCCTCCAGAAGCCGTCCGCTCACCGCCGCCTCTGTCACCAGCGCGGCGATCATCTTCAGCGGCGCCTCCATCGCATGGCAGTATATTTTTTTTACCAGATAAAGCTGATACGCTTCCCGGTCAAACCATTTTGCAAACGCACCCTGACGGATACCGTCATAGAGCGCACAGTATTTTTCCCGTCCGAACCGCTCCACATCCGGGCGGACCTCCAGCGTATAATCTCCGCTCACCGTCCACACCAGATTACGGATGCGGTTCTCGATTTCCATCCGGTTTTCCGTCTCCGGGCGGGTTTCTTCCATCAAAATACATCCCCTTTCGACCATTCCTCAGGAATCCTGGTCATCGCCGCATCCTGAATGATCTCCTTTTCATAGAGATCGAAGCATTTGTTCACGATCCCCATCTTCACCGCCTGCCAGGGAGAAAGCCCCGCCCGTACCGTCCGCAGGGCGCCGATCATCCCCCGCAGATCCAGCGCCTTCGTGGAAATCTCCGCCTGCCCTGCCTTTTTCTGCAGATCAAGATACAGACCGATAAACGCCTTCTTCGCCGCTTCCTTCATCCCCGGAAACATGGTATCCAGCAGATAATTCAAGGTCTCCTCGTCCTGCAGAGGCATATCGATCACAAGAAACCGTGAAACCAGCGCCTCATTCAGTTCCCTGGTACCCGCATAACCGTAATTCATCGTCCCGATAAACCGGGTCGCCGGATGCAGCGCGATCCTGTCATAGCCCGGCACATCGATGCTTCTTCGGTCGTCCAATGCCGCATGAAGCACACTCACCGCATCATTCTTCGCCATATTGATCTCATCCAGGATACCAAAACCTCCTGCCCTGGAACAGCGGGAAATCATCCCTTCCCTCAGCAGCACCTCATTGTTGCGGAACGTATCCGTCCCGATCAGCTCGGCGCTGCCCATATTCACATGGAAAGAAACCGTGTAAGCCGGCCGCTCAAAAATCCATGCCAGCGTTTCCGCCAGCACATTCTTTCCGGTAGCCTTTTCCCCGGTAAGCAGCAGATTTTCTCCCTCCAGAAGCGCAGCAATCGCCATCTCCAGGATCTCGCGCCCATAAAAAAGGACCTGCGGCTTCTGCAGTCTGTCCGTTTCCTTTTCCTGCTCCGCATAAACATGGCAAAACTCCTCAACACCTTCCAACAGACCCTTATCCACATTCTGCCTTCTCAAAAACTCCAAACGCTCCACAGCCTGTATTTCCTCCTTTTATCTGTCAGTTTTCCACAATCATTCGTTTTGGGACAACCCTATTTCTCATCTTTTACGATTGTACCAAAAATCCCTTTCAATTACTACTAAATCATGTTTGATATTTTATTCCTCCAGACAAATCCTTTTTAAATATTCACGTCATAGGCAGGCACCCATTGACATAAACTAATGGCAAAAGCCACTGCAGGTAATCCTATGCTGAAACAGAAATTTTCTCCCCTGTTTAGGAAAGTCACTTCCCGGATCACACTGGTCCGGCAGATCCCTCCCCGTGCCTTTCTCAAGGTTCTTCTTCTGTTTGCCGCCGCCTTTCTCACCGGTCATCTGCTGGCACGGGGTGTTGCCGCTCTGGAAACTGCGGTTTCTCCCGTTTCTGACAGCGAGAACTGGGGGCTTGGTTTCTCGGAAGAGGGAAAACGTCCCACTGGAAATGCCACCATAGAGGAACTGAAGGAATATGACGCCTGGTTCGCCCAGGATACTGAAGAAAAAAAACTGTATCTGACCTTTGACTGCGGTTATGAAAATGGAAACACCCCGGCAATCCTGGAAGCGCTGAAAAACCACAACGCTCCCGCCACTTTTTTCGTCGTCGGCAATTTTATCCAGGACAATCCGGAACTGATCCGCCAGATGGTCGAAGAAGGCCATACCGTCGGCAACCACACTTACAGTCATCCGGATATGTCGCAGATATCCTCACCGGAAGCTTTTGAGGAAGAACTGGTAAAGGTAGAAGAACTGTATCGAAAGACCACCGGCGAAGAAATGCCACGCTACTATCGTCCGCCCCGGGGCGTTTACAGCACGGAAAATCTTCGCATGGCAAAAGATCTTGGCTATCAGACCTTCTTCTGGAGTCTTGCCTACGTAGACTGGCAGCAGGATGCCCAGCCCACCCATGAGGAAGCCTTCGAAAAGCTGCTTGGAAGAATTCATCCGGGTGCAATCGTACTGCTCCACAATACCTCCCGCACCAATGGCGAAATCCTCGACGAGCTGCTGACTCGCTGGGAATCTATGGGCTATACCTTTCATTCTCTGGAAGAGCTGACGGCAAATTCCTGACCGATGGATTTTATCACCCGTCTCGGCGAAGCTGTATTCCAGTACGGGCAAGGATTCTATTGCTCAAGCCCAGTGACTGCCTCTGATTTTGAGAAGCGGTTCCTGAATGAAAGAGATCAGTAAAACGGTTCAAGGTCTGCGCGGTAAATACGCAGACCTTGCTGAACGGTTACTTCTTTTATTTTTTGTCATCAAACAGCTGCACATTGTCTCTCAAGGATTTCGTTCAGAGCGTTTGCGCTGCTGGTATGGCATCTGACAATCTCCGTGTCACACTTTCTTGCCTCATCCACTGCTGTTTTGATCATCTTATGGGATACCGTGTTGGTGAACAGCACCATCAGGTCCGGAGATCCGATCTGTTTGTTCAGATCCGCAGACATCTGAGTGAAGACTTTTGCCTTATAGTTATACTTTTTGCAGATTTGTTTGTATTTTGTCGCCATCCTGTCATGGCCTCCAACAATCACAACACTCATAAACGCTCTCCTTTCTCTTTAAGCTTCCGTCAGCTTCACACCGAGTTTCTCACACGCGGCGATTCCATCTTCATCCGGCGTATTATTGCAGATCAGGCCCTCGCCTCCCACAATCTGTGCTCCTGCTTTCTCCATTCTCTCTGCCCAGATACGCATCCATTCGCCGTCGCCCCAGTCATAGGAACCGAACAACGCAATCTTCTTTCCGGATACGGAACCTTCCAGTTCAGCTACCAGAGGCTCCACAACGGAATCTTCCAGTTCCTCGGCTCCCATTGCCGGGCAGCCAAGGGCAAACACCTGATCATCATCGAAATCGGAAGCAGAGACATTGTCCGCTTCCAGCAGCTGAGCTTCTCCGCCTGCGGATTCGATCCCTCTGGCGATTGCCTCTGCCATTGCCTCTGTATTTCCTGTGCTGCTCCAATATACTACTTTGATCTTGCTCATGCTGAAATCCTCCTTACATTCTGTTCTTTTAACAGGACCGCAAGCATCTGTTTTCTTGCCCTGTCATAACTTTGGAAAAGCTGTATTGCTTTCTCCACGTCTCCGTATACTTTCCAGTACCCGGAATAAAGGTAATTTTTCCCTTTGTTCCTGATGAATCCCTGCACATCCTCCAGCGGATAGCCCAACAGGATTCCCAGCTCGTGAGGGTATTCCCCCTCGTTCTCCCGATGCTCCAAAAGACGCACCCGGACGTTATTGAGAACTGCCGGAAGAGAAAAAGAAGTATAGCCCATTGCCTGAAAAAACCGGCGGACTTCCTCTTTTTTCAGAATTTCGTTCAGTTCCTCTTCCCGGTACAGCAGCCACATATCTCTCTGATTTCCGCGATACAGCAGACATCTGCTGACTCCCGCCTTCCTGGTCTGCACCTCGAGCACTTCTGTGTCCTCCGGACAGAGCATCATCAGGCTGGACGGCTTTACGCGCAGAAAGGTAGGCGCGCACTGGGATGCAAGCTGGATCGATATTTTCCTGTTTCTTTCTTCCGGCATAAGTTTCTCCTTTTTATTATTTCTATTTTTAGGTTAGTCTTTGCTAACTATTAGGGTGAAAAATCAGGATACCTGTTTCGGTATCCTATTTTTCCGACTTTGATGCTTTTGCCTGGCTGCTGGTCATCGAATGACAGCCGGTGCATCCCGCACAGCTTCCGCCGCATCCGCCGCAGGCTTTTGCAGCCTTTTTCTGGCGGATAATCGAGCGTATCGCAAGAACTACCACGCCAAGGAGAAGAATCGATACAATGACTGTTCCTGGAGTCATAACCACACCCCGCTTTCCTTCAAAGTCTTTTTCCGGCGGACTGTCCGGCGACAGCCCGCCCTTTACCTATGATACTATTATACTACTTTTTACGCTGCTGATACGTTATTTTTTTCGTTCCTTCCACTTTTTTCTCAGATACCGGATCAGAGAGGATATTCCCACTCCCGCCAGATACAGAATGACCAGGAACAGAACCATCCAGCCCATAGATACTACCGACTCAGTTCCTCCCATGGACTTACGCCTCGACTACGGAACGTTTGGTCTTGAACTGTTGTCCTTTATATGGATCCGGACGGAATAACAGGAACAGGAACGCCATCAAAAAGACGATTGCGATCACAGTGCCCACACCAAAACCTGCCGCGCCAGTGATAACAGCGCCGATCTGATATACCATAAATGTCACAACATATGCAAAGACATTCTGGAACAGAATCGCAAACCAGAACCATTTCCGGCTGTTCATCTCCTTTGCCATGGTGGAAATCGCCGCCAGACACGGAGAATCCAGAAGATTAAACAGCAGGAAGCTGAACGCCGCCATCGCAGACGGGAACCATGCGCCAACCGCACCTGCAACAGTGCCTGCATCTTCCACATCTCCGGCAACATTTGCCAGAGTACCCATGGTGCTTACGATCGCCTCTTTTGCGGAGAATCCGGAAATGGAAGCCGCAACCGATGCCCATGCATGATCGCCCAGACCAAATCCAAGCGGTGCGAAGAGAACCGCGATGGCTCCGCCGAGCACTGCCAGAAGACTGTCGGAAGCATTTTCCACTGCGCCAAAGCTTCCGTCAACAAATCCATATCCTGCCAGGAACCACATCACGATACATGCCAGAAGCAGGATCGTACCGGCTTTCACAATAAATCCTCTCAGGCGCTCCCATACATGGAGAAGAACTGTTTTTGCCTGCGGAATATGGTATGCAGGAAGTTCCATAACGAACGGAGCCGCCTCGCCGTGGAACGGCTTTGTCTTTTTCAGAATGATCGCAGAAACAAGAACTGCCACGATTCCGATCACATACATAATAAAGGTAAGAGCGCCTGCCGGGAATCCGGTGATCTTGCTTCCGATCACACCGCCCATCAAAGCAATAACCGGGAGTTTTGCTCCGCAGGGAATAAAGGTAGCCGTCATGATCGTAAGACGTCTGTCATTGTCGTTTTCAATGGTTTTGGAAGCCATAATACCAGGGATTCCACAGCCGGAGGAGATCAACAGGGGAATAAAACTTTTGCCGGAAAGACCGAATTTACGGAAAATACGGTCCATGACAAACGCAATACGAACCATATAACCGCAGTCTTCCAGAATGGACAGCAGTACAAACAGAATTGCCATCTGCGGAACAAATCCAAGAACTGCGCCCAAACCGCCGATAATACCGTTTACGATCAGGTCAGTCAGAAATGCAGCTGCCCCGATTGCCTCAAGTCCGCTGGTTACCGCATCCTGAATCGCCACAACGAAGACATCGTTGGTCCAGTCAGTCACATAGGTACCAAGGGTTGTTACCGCAATGGCATAAACAACATACATTACCACAAGGAAAATCGGAATACCAAGCACACGATTTGTTACGATCCGGTCAATCTTGTCTGAGGTCGTCATCTTTTCCTTCGGTTTTTTCACATACTTGGCGATCAGAGAAGTTATGTACTCGTACCTTTCATTCGTGATGATAGACTCCGTATCGTCGTCCATCGCCTTTTCCAAATCTGTGATTACCGTATCCGCTTTGCTCTTTGCAGATACAGGCAATTTCAGTTCTTCCAGAACTTTGCTGTCCCTCTCCAGGACTTTGATCGCATACCAGCGTCTCTGCTCCGCTGCGATGCTGGTTGGAAGAACTTCTTCCACAGCGTTGATCGCCGTTTCCACCTGAGAAGAAAAGCATGCTTTCGGTTCTGCGGTTTTCCGTTTGGAAGCCTCAGCCACAGCCGTTTTTACCGCTTCCTGTACACCGGTTCCTTTCAGCGCGGATGTTTTCACAATGGTGCATCCCAGTGCTTTTTCCAGACCTTTGGTGTCGATCTTGATCCCGCTCTTATCCAGCAGGTCTGCCATATTCAGAGCGATGACCACCGGAATTCCAAGTTCCAGTACCTGCGTCGTCAGATACAGGTTTCTTTCAATATTCGTTGCATCCACAAGATTCAGGACCGCCTCCGGATGCTCCTTCATCAGATAATCCCGGCTCACCACTTCTTCCAATGTATAGGGGGACAGAGAATAAATACCAGGAAGGTCGGTGATAACGACATCCTTCTGTCCTTTCCATCGTCCTTCTTTTTTCTCCACCGTAACGCCGGGCCAGTTGCCGACATACTGATTTGCGCCTGTCAGAGCGTTAAACATGGTGGTTTTGCCACAGTTCGGGTTTCCCGCCAACGCAATTTTAGTTGCCATAACCATTTACCTCTTTTTCTTATTCCATTTCAATACAGTCTGCATCGTCTTTTCTCAGAGAGAGCTCATATCCACGAATCGTCACTTCCACCGGATCACCCAGCGGAGCAACTTTTCGGACATAAATCTCGCTGCCTTTTGTGATGCCCATATCCATGATTCGGCGTTTCAGCGCGCCTTCCCCGTGCAGTTTTCTCACGCGGGCGGCAGTGCCAACCGGAATATCTCGTAAAGTCTTCAATTTCATCCCCTCCTTAAACCATAATTTTGTTAGCCATTTCCCTGCTGATCGCAACACGGGAATCCTTGACGTTGACGATCAGATTTCCATTCAGACTGGAAATCACTGTCACCGCTCCTCCGACCACAAACCCAAGGGTTTCCAGATGGCGCTTTGTCTCTTCATTACCTCCGACTCTTTTTATGTAATTGATCTCACCGGATCTTGCCATTGTCAAAGGCATCCTTATCTCTCCTTTCCGGCACCCTGTTTCTTCGTGTGTCTATTTCAAATTTTAGTTAGTTTTTTCTAACTGAATATATGTTAGCAGTTACTAACTATTTTGTCAACTACTTTTTGGAAATTTTTCTTGCTAACCGTGTGCCACCGGCACACAGCACCGTCAAATGGGCACGCAAGCACATTCGTTTGGCTCGTTGCCCGCGGAAATAAAAAGCAGAGAAACGAATCCTCTTACAGATTCGTTCCTCTGCCTTGTCGTTTTCATTTTATGACATGCTTTCTTTGATTCATTAATGCTTTTCGCATGTTTTTTTCTTTTACAGGTCAAAAAGAACCAATTTTCTTCCATTTCCGGATGCGGAAGCTGTCTCGCATTTGGGGGTGAGGTGAAGATTTTCTCCCTCCATCAAAACCGCCCGGACCGGGCTTCCGTCCATTCCTTTCATCCTGAGAGGCGCCGCCACCAGAACATACTGTCCCGGAGCCGCCTTCGACATATCCAGATTTTCCAGGATCACCATCCCGGTTCCCAGGAGAGTCCTGTGGATTTCCGTACAGGTCTCTTCGCTGCCCACATTCATTCCTTCCACCCCAAGAAGCTGAAGCCGTTTTTCCGCCAGATAACCGGCACCCTCACAGGTAAGCTCAATTTCTCCCTGGATCAGCAGGCGTTCGCATCCTTTGGGAACCACAGGCTCCAGCATCTCTCTGGTCACCTTTCCCTCCAGCGCAACCACATGACATGGCCCGATCGTCTGCTCCAGAGTAATCTCCTCAATTGTCTTTCCCTCCGGGATAAAATGCCAGGGCGCATCCATATGTGTGCCGCTGTGGGTTCCCAGAGTGATCCGTGTGAGATTAAACGCATCTCCCTTTCGTATTTCATTCACAGGCTCCGCCGCCGGGACGGGATCTCCTGGATAAATTGCGGTAGAAAAAAGCTCTCTGGTAATGTCATACAGTTTCATCTTCCAACCTCATGCTTATTGAAATTCGCAGCCTCTCTGCTGCGGAGTGCAGAATACGCACTTTCATGAGTATACCGCTTTTCCCTTCCGGATACAAGTATTTTTTGGGGAAATCTGCGGGTGGGGGAAAAGGAAACGGACGGCGCGGGAGGGGGACGCGCAGATCCCCCGCCGCGCCGCCGGGTTCCCACTCCCGCTTTTGCCGTCCGCCGCTTTTGCCGTCCGCATTAAAAAAACGCCGAACTAACGTCCGGCGTTTTACATTTCTGCTTTCGTGAATCAATCATCCACATACGGCATAATCGCCATATGACGTGCTCTCTTCACTGCTACAGTGATTGCTCTCTGATGTTTTGCACAGGTTCCTGTCACTCTTCTCGGAAGGATTTTTCCCCGCTCAGAAACATATTTTTTCAGCTTGTTTGCATCTTTGTAATCGATGACATTATCTTTTCCGCAGAATACACATACTTTTCTTCTTCTGCCCGGGCGTCTTCTTGCTGCGCTTTCCGGTCTTTCACTCTTATTAAAAGCCATTTGCTTTTCCTCCTTCTATTTTATTCCATTTGTACGCTTATTTCTCAGGCATCCTTGCGGACAACTAAGTATCTCAGCACGTTATCCATAATACGCATATGTCTCTCGACTTCTGCCGGACAGGTGCTGTCTGCTTCAAACTGAACAAAATAGTAGAAGCCTTCGCGCATGTGCTGAATTTCGTAAGCTAATCTCTTCTTACCCCATTCTTCTACTTCTGTGATTACGCCATTGTAACGGGTGATGTAGCCTTTTGCTTTTTCAACAACTGCTGCTCTTTCCTCGTCTTCCAGCTTGGCATTCACAACTAACGCTAATTCATACTTGTTCATGCTGTTTTACCTCCTTATGGTCTTTTGGCTCCCTGTTCTGGTTTTGAAACACTGCAGGGAACAAGGATCTGTGAATTTTGTCTCACAAGTGTTGACTATACCATACCTTAAATCTTTCTGTCAAGGATTTTTTGATGTACTCTTCACTTTTTCCGCAACAGTTCAGCCATATCTGCGCATTTACTGTTCAGGCCATAGGAAAACGCAGTGCCTGTGGACATTCTCTCACGAATCACGGAATTCCACTTCCAGGAGAACGACTTCATTGTCCGTGCCGATTCTCAGACCCGGTCCCCAGAATCCTGCTCCGGAAGTTACCACGCTGTACATGTCTCCGATTTTTCTGACTCCGCAGGGATTTTTCCACATCAGCCGCAGGAACAGGTTTCCCGGAAATACCTGGCCGTTGTGGGTATGGCCCGACAGATCCAGATCCACTCCGGCCGCCGCCAACTCCTTCAGCTGTTTGGGCTGATGGTCGATCACAAGGACCGGAAGTGTCCGATCCACACTGTTCAGCAGTTCTGCCGGTTCCATGCGGGTCTCCCTGGTCTTCTCAATCCTCTGTGGATCTTTTCGTCCCGCGAGATAGAAGCTTTCGTCCATCAGCCGGACCTCATCATTCATCATATGGATCTTTGCCTGGCGCAGAAACGCGTCAAACCGCGGATCCACCTGTACTCCACCCGGCACCGGAAACGTGAAACCTGCGAGAATCCTCTCATTAATATCATGATTTCCCCAGCACGCCCATGTGCCCAGACGGCTCTTCATTCCAGCCAGCAGCCGCGCCGTTCCTTCCGGATCTTCGATGGATGAAAAATCATTATCGAACAAGTCTCCCGCAATCACCACCAGATCCGGCTCACACTGACCGACCAGTTCCGTCATCCGCTCGACCTGCTTTTTCCCGACACTGCTTCCAAGATGGAGATCCGCCAGCAGCGCGATCCTCATCGTCCGTTTCCCTTCCACTGCATATTTCTTCGATATTTTCACCTGATACCGTGTCAGAGAAATTTTTCCTGCATGGTGGATTCCGTAGATGACCACCGCTGCCATTCCTGCCGCTCCCAGGCTGCCGCAGAAAGCCATTCCTCCTCTGGAATACAGCCAGGTATCCGCCAGCCAGGTCAGCAAAAGGATTCTGTGTACCACATCCAGGATCAGTGTAATCCCCAGGATATAGGCAAAGCTTCCCAGCCACTGATCACTGATCTTTTTCAGATAGCGCCGGATGGGATGCCGTCGGACGAGAAAGCTGGTCAGAAGGGACATCATAAGAAAGGAGTAAACCGCAAGTACAAGGATCAACCCCGCTCCTTTCCCAAGCACGGGAACCGCGGCATGAAGCCACCGGATCATCCAGTAAAGAATATATGCATTGCAAAGCAAATAAAATGGTGCCAGAAAAACTGCTGCCATACTTTGTTTTCACCTTTCCGCAATCTGACATCAATTTCCCCGTAACTGTTCAGCTGACTGAATTGTTACGGGGAGATTGACCTCAAAGCTTGTTTTCAATAATCGAATCCAGCTCACGGCGGCGTTTTCTTCCCCGCCATCCGTTCGCCACTTTATTATAAACATAAAAGGAATCCACGATCACCTCGTTCAGTTTCCCGATCTTTCCCTTGGTCGTCCGCTCATAATGCGTGCCTCCGCATTCGATCTTCGGGCACGTCTTTACAAACGCAATCAGGTCGTCTTCGCTTCGGACGGTTTCCGGAAATTCGCTGTACGCCATGCCGATGCAGTCCAGCCGGTGCGCATCGCTCCCGCCAAATCCCGGTTTGTTGTATTCCTCGGCAAGCTTCCGCGCTTTTGCGTTGGTTTCCTCACTTTCACATGCATTGTAGATTTCCACAAAATCAAACTGAGGCATCAGCGCTGTGATCTTTTCCTTATATTTTTCTTTCCGCATGGTGGTTGTGATCATACTCATAAATTTCTCTCCATATGGATGTGCCGGGCCGAGAATCCCACCGTAAGCATGTACGATTTTGATCAGCAGCGAGGCAGGCAGCCCGCGGAGCTCCAGGATCTTCAGTTTGACGCCAAACGGCATGATCACAAGAATATGACCGCAGTCACAAGTGTCATATTCCACACCTTTCAGCACAATAAAATCCTGATGCGCTTTGCCTTTAATAGAATTCTTCCATTCCCGGTATCCGTCGTAAGAATTATGATCCGAAACCAGCATTCCACTGAATCCTTTCTTTTTCAGCGCACAGATATATTCTTCTATTACAACTTTTCCATCCATGGAGCCTTCTTTTGTATGGCAATGCATATCAAACTTCATTTTGATACCCCCTTTCGTTTCTAGTACATCGAAAACGAAATAGACAAGTCAGATGGCTGGCTATTTCATTTTCGATGTACCGGGATGTCTTCTCTAAAAGTTTATACTAACTATATCATACCACTTTTTGCAGAAAATCAAAAGTATTACCGGAAATTTTTTGAACTGACAGCGCAATAGTTCAGCCCAGGTCTGCCTATTTACCGCAGAGACTCTGGAATGGCTTTATGCCATCAGACGGAAAAATTCTGTCAGGCCGAACGGAACCAGCTGGCGCTCCAGGGCGATGAGGTTGGGATCCGAATGTTCGATTTCTTTGGACAGCCGATGTGCCGTCCATAGAAAATCCTCCTGCGTCAGAGTCTCTTGCTGCGCCTTCCAGCGCGCCATGGCAAGTTCTTCCGTCAGCCGTGCGGCAGCGGAAGCCATTTTGATCTTTCCATATGCCTGTCCGTCATAGACTGCTCCTGCAAAGTAGGTATATGTATAATAAACCATCAGCTGCTCCCGCAGATTTTCCAGATCCACCCCGCTGTTCCGGCAGCTTTCCTTCCATGCTTCTCTCATCGCCTGATATTCTTCCCCGCTCCGGCTGTAGAGCATCCGGCGTGCCTGCCACAATTCTTCCGGCCAGTTTTCCTGCAATACTTCCATCCTTTTCAGGATCCGGAACATCCGAAAGGCAGTATCTCTCTGGCTCCCTTCCCGATGCTGTTCCATATCTTTACGAAACCAGTCTGCAGCCTCCGGTTTCCGGTATCGTTCCAGCAGTTCCTGCGTCTCGCCAAGCCGCTGCCCCTGGATCCTCCCCTGAAAATCATGAACCAGCGCCAGTGCCATGCAGCTCCTTGTTCCGGCATCCATGGTACGGTTCTGAAGAATTTCAAACACCGTTTCCCGCACATCCAGCAGATTGGTGAACAGGAAATAGTCGAAATCTTTATAGTCCTCCTCCCTCAGCACAGGAATTTCCCTGCGAAGGAAACGTACCTTTTCGCTGCTGCCGAGAATGATCCGCGCCGCAGCCATACAGGACAGGGACAGGGAAATTTCCCGGCAGTCCTCAAATTCCTCGATATGCCTCGGATATCTGCGGCAGGTCCTGCAAAAGTAATCGCTGCCTCCCTCCAGATAAAGCTCGCAGAGGTTTTCCTTGTTGAGAAATGCACACCGGCCTTTCCGCTGCCGGAAAGATTTCTCCTTCCAGTTGACGGAGGCACGTACTGTCCTGCCGAACGTGCCGCGGATCTTTTTATACTTTTTCAGGGTCTTATGATCAATCATGATCGCCCAGCCGGCACAGCAGGTGTCCGGGCATTCCGAAGCGATACAGCGGAATCGTTTATAATAATGCGGTATTGTAACTTCCATCTCAATCCTCTTTCAGTCGTTTTTCCAGTGCGTCCACAACGGTCTCCAGCACCTTGATCCGGGCATAATATTTGCAGTTGCCCTCCACGATGATCCACGGCGCATAGGACGTGGACGTGCGGATCAGCATTTCATTGACCGCTTCCTCGTACTGGTCCCACTTTTCCCGGTTCCTCCAGTCTTCGTCCGTAATCTTCCACTGTTTGTCGGGATTTTCCTGGCGCGCTTTGAATCGCCGTGCCTGTTCCTCCTTGTCGATCTGCATCCAGAATTTCAGCACCACGGCGCCTTCTCTGGCGAGATCCCGTTCCATCTCATTGATCTCCCGGTAGGCACGCTGCCATTCCTGTGCCGTACAGAACCCTTCGATCCGTTCCACCATCACGCGGCCGTACCAGGTACGGTCGAAGATTGCGATATGACCGGCTTTCGGCATTGCCCGCCAGAATCTCCACAGATAATGGTGCGCCCGTTCGATATCGTTGGGGGACGCGGTGGGATTTACCACATAACCCCGCGGATCCATTCTTTCGGTCAGACGTTTGATGGCGCCCCCTTTTCCTCCGGCGTCCCATCCCTCAAAGCCAAGCACCACCGGGATTCGTTTGCGGTACAGTTTGCCGTGAAGCTCTTCAATCCGCTCCTGAAGTTTTTTCAGTTTCTTTTTATATTCTTCTTTCTCCATGGACAAGGATAGGTCCACTTTTGAAAGAGTGGATTCCTGAAGCTCCGCATCCGTCGGCGTGTGAAGCGGAGCAGGCTGCTGCGGCTCCGCCGGAGCAGCGGCTTTTTGGATGGCTCCGGACAATGCCTCCGCCACAAGCGTATAGATCTTTACCGTGGCATATCGGCGGTCCACTGCCTCGATAATATTCCAGGGTGCATAATCCGTATCAGTCCGAAGGATCATCTCTTCATTCATCTTCTGATAACGTTCAAACTCCTCATTCCGTTTCAGATCCTGACGGCTGACTCTCCATGCGGTATCCTCCGATTCCAGAAGTTTTTTGAACCGCTTTTTCTGTTCCTTCTTATCGATGTCCAGGAAGAATTTGATCAGCACAATTCCCCCGTCCGTCAACTGGCGCTCGAAAGCCAGGATGGAATCAAAGGCTTCCAGCACCTTCGCCTCTCCGGTCTTCTGGTCAAAACGGTCGTTGAGTACCCGCCGGTACCAGCTGCTGTCATAGAGAGCGATCCTCCCCGCTTCCGGAAGCTTCGTCCAGAAGCGCCAAAGATACGGATGCAGCCGTTCTTCCTCCGTCTCATTGTTGACCGGATAAACGGTAAAGCCTCGTGGATCCAGCGCATGGATCAGCGCGCCGATCTGCGCGCCTTTTCCGGAGGCGCCATATCCTTCAAAAACGATCATCACCGGAATCTTCCGCTCCCGGCATTCCCGCTGAAGCCTTCCCAGCTCCGGTTCCAGCCGTTTCATCCGTTTCTCGTACTCTTCTTTGTCCATTTTCTTTGTGAGATCTATTTTCTCCAGCATCCGTTTTTCCTCCTTCTCCATTTGCAGGTATCCTGCTCATGATCCAGCCTGTTTTCCCGCTCTCCCTGATACGTCCGCCATCTGCGCTTTCAGCAAAGGCTCCGTCAGAAAACATTCCTGCTCGATCCCTTTCTTTTCCCTCCGCAGACATTCGATCAGTTCTTCCAGCAGCGGTTCCTCTATCCGTTCCAGTTTTTTCACGATACTTTCCGGAAGATCGTACCCATAGCCCAGCTTCCGGTAATGTTCATACGTTTCTTTGTCCATCCGATATGGCTGTACTTCTGGGAATATTCTTTCCCGAAGATACCGAAAAATACGGATTCCGCCGTAATCCAGATCACTGCTATGATAATACTGTATTTTCCCAGGATGATTTTCCGCTTTTTTCTCATTTTCCAGCGCTTCTCTCAGACGGATCAGAAACCGGCGTTCTTCCGGTCCGGGAAATCCATGGACGAAAAGATACAACGTATCCTCCCGAAAAGAGGCAGTCTCAAAATTTGCCTTGTTTTCAATCGTGACAATGTTCTGAAAAGACTGATCCGGAAGGATCCGCACTTCCCGCATGGTCTGTGTATTCAGAACAACCCCGTAACGATAGTTTTCCACGTGCAGGTTCTCTCCATGGAGTTCCAGAGCCAGCGGACCTTTGAGATACATCTGCGATGCGTATTCCTTCAATCCGATCTGTTCCAGAACCTGCGTATCCTCCATCCCATCGTCAGCCGTCTCGCAGAATTCCCTTGCGGCAGATACCAGCCAGTCCTCATACTTGTTCTCAAAGGCTTTCGAATCCTCCAGACAGGCAGCGCTGAAAATTCTTTTATACACAGGTTCCTCCAGAACATCCAGCATCCGCAGGCAAGCAAAATACTCTTCGCAGACTTGTTTCGGCAGTGATTTTTCCACTGCGTCCTGCACCTGGGCGAGCAGGCTTTCGTAATATCGGCGGATCCATCCCTTCCGGCAGTGCTTCAACTCCCGTTCCACCATCTGCTCCATTTCCTGTTTTCTTTTCCAGAGCTGGTATTTCGGATGTTCCCTGCCTGCCAGCCGGTAAAACTCATCCATCTGATCCATGGAATAAGTGATTCCCTTCTCCCGGATCACACTCTTCCCGTCTCCCCAGTGGACCGTCACAAGCCCTCTCGCCTCCAGCTCTTTCGCCTGGCTGATCAGCTCCTGTACACCGACCTGACGGGACAGGTCGGCAATCTCCTTGATGGTCTTGTTTCCTTTCAGAAGCCCCCACTGGCCTTTTGCGCTTCTGTCATTCTTTTCAACGATCACTTCCACAAGAGTCTTCTTTTGCTGCTCTCCCGCTTTCTTCTTCCCTGCCATCTGCCGTTCCCTCTTTTTCTTTCTGCTTCTCCGCCGCCAGAGTACGTTCGCGTATTCTGTTCCGCGAGATTTCCCTCAAGAAATCGGATCAATCCTCTGATTCTTCCAGATCCGTCCGCAGTTCCTCGAATTCCAGCTTTTCAAATTCCTGAATGGAAATGTGACGCTTATTGGGGTTCGCGAACAGGAAGGTCTTATCCACGCTGTCCAGATAACTCTGGATCTTGTCATTGGTGGAACTGATGATCGCCTGGAAACCGAACTGGCGCATCAGCGAAATGCAGGAAGCCACCTTCTCCGCGTCCATTTTTGAGAAAGCCTCATCGAGGATCACCAGGTGGATCGCGGGAGACAGCTGCAGCCTGGGAGACAGATTGATACGGTAAGCCTGCACAAAACTTGCCAACAGAGCCACATACAGCGGGTTCTGTCCCTCTCCTCCGGAATTTTTCCGAAGCATCCGATCCAGTTTCAGATACATGACTTCCCCAGTCTCTCCCCGCACCATCTGTTCCATATCAAAACTCAGATACGTCCGGTAATCCGCGTATTTCTTCATGTTCTGCTTTGCCTCTTCCAGCTCTGCCGCCGTCGCGTTCTCCGGCGGAAGGAAAATCTCCAGAAGCTCGGAGATCAGCTCGCCGTACTGTTCCTCATGGTTCATCGTAAACAGATCCATCTGGTTTGCCAGATGATTGCTCAGCGCGGACGGAGAGATTTCCAGATTGTCATCCATGAAGACCGGATAGAATTTGCCGTCCTCTCCCTTATTCTTCTCCACGACAAAACGGTATCGGTCTTTTCCAAAATCATTCTGCCCGATAATACGGTTCAGTTCATTCTTCTGCTCGATCGCTTCCTTGATCGCGCTTCGGATTTTATAGATAAAATCATTCTTAAAGATTTCCACGGCTCCCCTTGCCTGTTTCGCCGCACGCTGAGACAATTCGTCCAGGTCTTTGTACTGCAGCTTCTCCAGCAGTTCATCAAACTGGTTGTTGTCCAGGCGTTCTGAATCAAACGCACGGTTGGGCCGGTGAGTCAGATACGCCACACGCTCCTGCCGCAGCCTGGAAAGCGTTTCCTGCGCCCTTCCCTGGGCTTCTGTGTGTCGCCCCTGGAAAGATTTTCTCAGGTTGGTGTAATTTACGGCGCCTTTTCCTCCTCTTGCCTGACCTGCTTTCTTCTCCATATATTCCCGGAACTCCGCAGCGAGTGTTTCATCCTCCGGCAGTTCCTTCTGCTTCTCCACAAGCTGGCGGGCGTAATCCTGTTCCTGGGCGATTCCCTGATTGATCTTCGCCTGTGTACGGAACACTGCTTTCTGGATCTCATCCCGCTGGCTGCGCAGTTCCTCCACCCGCTTCTGCAGCTGGTCTTTCTGTTTCTTCCAGGCGTCCACATCCCGTTTCTGCAGCTCTTCAATCTTTCGGGTAAGCGCATCGATCTCCCGTCCGGTCTGAGCAAGTTTCTTTTTCTGCTCCATCCATCCCAGATAGACGGACGGTTCCAGCGGAAGCATCTCAAGCCCCAGAATCTGGTCGGCGGAAGTACATACTTCCAGCAGCGGTTCCAGTTCTTCTTCCAGCTCCCGGATCTGTTCCTCCAGAAGGCGGATCCTCTGGCGGCGGCTCATCTCACCGATATAAGCAAACCGGGTGTAATGCTTCGGATCGATATGCTGGAATTTGAATCCGCTGTACAGCTCGCAGGTTCTTGTGATTCCCACATTCTGCTCCCGCAGTTCGTCGATCGTCTCACATTTGATCACACGGCCCATGAGAAAGTCCACATATGCCCGCACAGATTCATTTTTTGTCTCGATTTCCTCCGACAATGCCCGGGGACGTACTTCCCAGCGCTTTTCTGACACTTTCTCCGTATCCAGGACTGCCACTTTGAAATATTTCTTTTTGTCCATGCCCCGGTAAATTTCCAACGCATCCTTCGCATATCCCGGCGGCACCACCAGCAACAGCTTATTTCCCGCCATATAGCCTTCCACCGCATTTCGCCACGCATCGTCCCGCACCTCCAGCAGATCGGCAAGGATTTCCACCGGCACCGGATGGCCGGCTTTTTTCTGCAGCTCCCTGCGCAGGATACTGCGGGCTTCCTCCAGTTCTTTCGGATAAGCGGCGCTTCCCTGGCGAAGTTCTTTTAAGGTATCTTCCGCTTCCTTTTTTTCTCTGCGGATCCTTCGGATTTCCGACTCCGCCTCGGACTTCTGCCGGCGGACATCCTTCTGGATGCTGTCAAATTCCTCCCGGAGTTTTTTCAGTTCTTCCTCCGGAATCGTTCCCTTTTCGAAGCTTTCAATCTTCCACAGCACCGGATTTGGCGTGATCTCCTGCTCTTCCCATTCTTTCAGGCGGCGCACCGTATCCTGCCAGTTTTTCACGCCTTCCCCGTAACTGCTCTGTAGTTCATACAGGTTCTTCAGCGAGGCAAGGAGCTCCTCATAACCGGAGGCATTGATCTTTCCGATCAGCTTTTCCTTCTCTTCCTCCAGTTTCCCGATGGTCTTTTCCAGCTCCTTCTGATTCAGCTCCTGTTTTTTCACATCTTCCTGGTGGTTTTTCACCTGCATCCGGACAGACGTTTCCAGTTCTCTCAGCTCCAGTACCTCCAGAGCGCTCTGGAAATACCTCAGCCGGTCCACTTCTCTTTCCTTTTCCTGATAGCTGTCGAAAGCGCCGCGGATTTTCGTCAGTTCCTCCACTTCCGCCTGGATATCCCGGATCCGCCGGCAAAGCCTTCCATACTGAGTCACGCTTTCCTGCATATCTTCAATATGGATCTCCTGTTCCATGCAGATATATTCCCGCACAAATTCCGAAAGCTTCATGTTCATACGAAATGGAATCGCACGTTTGAACAGCCGGGGAAAGCGCTCCGGATTCAGCCCGCCCAGATAATCGCTGTACATCTTTGCCCGGAACCGCTCATTGGTCGTCTCAAAATAATAATCTTCCGGGTTCATCGTACTCCGGATGTCCGTGCGGATCTCATCGATGGTCATGGCACGTTTCGGCGTCCGGTAGCCATGCGCCGGAAGAGAACCCTTATGCCAGAAGAAAATCTTGCTGTAATTGTTGGTTCCGCAGGAGACGTCAAAAGCCACGCCGATACACTGGCGCTCCCGGGTATCGGTTCGCTCCAGCTCCATGACGATGGTTGAAGAAAAATCTTCATTTCTCAGATATGTATAGGAATTGTTGTCGTCCACACTGACCATTCCCCGCAGATATTCCATCAGGGTACGGTCCGATTCATCGGTGGCCGCTTTGTTGAAGAACCCACGGCCATCGGTATTGGCGTACAGAAGGATCTGAAGGGCGTCGATGACTGTGGATTTTCCGCTGCCGGAATGTCCGGTAAAAAAATTCATCTCCTTGTGGAATTTCAGGATTTTCCGGTCAATATAATGCCAGTTGTTCAGGCACAGACGGTTCAGTGCTTCATATGGTGCTGTCATCGTCCTCTCCTTCCTCATTTGCGTATGCCTTCGCCACTCTCTGGATCTCTTCTCCCATCAGAAGCATATTGATGGTAGGGTAGATCAGAAATCTGGCGTCAGGCTCAAGTTCTTCTCCGCTGTCAATAAAATCGATCATCTGATATTTCTTCAGAATGCGGATGGCGCTGCGCACCTCCGCTGCCGGCGGCTGTCGGCTGAGCAGCTTAAAACTGTCCATCTTCTCCTGGACCTGCGCCCGTGTGGTCACCACATAACTGCTGGTGGACGCAGAAGCCATCTGTTCATCATAAATCACTTTCAGCATCAGCAGAAATTTCGTTGTATACTCGGAAAGCCTCGGCCCTGCCTGTCCTTCCTCCGGCAGCAGCCAGATGATCCCGTCCGTCAGCTCCTCCCGCACCGTAAATCCCGCCAGCGCAAAGTATTCTTTCAGAAATTCCAGGTGCTGGTCACAGACACGAAACTCGTGATTCAGCTGCATTCTTTTACTTTTTCTGTCGTATTTCCGTTCCAGCACATAGGTCTGGTTCATCAGAAGCCGGATGGCTCTCTGCAGATCTTCCCTTTCCTGTGCTTCCATTTCATCGGTATAAGGTATCATGCTATGTTATCCGTTCTCACTTTCTTTTCGTTTTTCCGCAACAGCTCAGCCAGCTGAACTGTTACGAACGGTTACTTTTTCCTCTCTCACGAACGCCGCTCAAATTTCAGCTTCGGATACCGGTACTGACCGTTGTCAATGGTCTCTTCCAGCGCGGTGACGCGGTATCTGCTTCCTCTGCGCAGGGCATAGTCATAGGCAAGGATCAGCTTTTCAAAGGTTTCAAAATCCCGGACGGTTTCCTGTTCCGTGACAAAGATCCCTTCCGGACTGTGGCTGTCGAGAAATTCCTCGATCTGCCGGCGGCTGTATCGGTTGTGGGTCTGGTTCATCCGGAGGATCTCTTCCCTGGTCAGTTCCGGCTGAACCTCATCTTCCCGCTCCGCAGCCTGAAACGCAGCTCTTCCTTTTCTCTTCCGGTAAAAACGTTCCCGGTTCATCACTTCCATGCCGGTAAAATGCATCGCCTGCGCCGCTTCCTGCAGCGCCTCGGACTGAAGTTCCGGCCGGTCTGAAATACTGTTCAGGAAACGAATGATCTGCCCTTTCGTATCCCGGTCTTCGTTGATCAGATAATTCAGCCGCATGACCGTCGTCCGTACGTAACGGGAATGCTCCCGGTCCATCAGGAAGATCCTCCGCTCAATATCGTCGAACGCCCGGCTGATCTCCTGGGCCAGTTCCCGTTCCCGACGGCATTTTTCCAGCAGACGACGGATGTCTTCCTCATGTTTTCCCTCTGTCTTTGCTGTTTCTTCGCCGAATTCCCCTGCCGGCTCCTCCGGCTCCAGTTCCTGTGCCCGGCGGGCTGTCTTTTCCAGGATTTCCTTCAGCCATTTCTGAATATCATTTTTATACAGGTAAAAATTATCGGAAGTTTTCAAGATATGATACTTTTTCTGCACCACTTCCTCCACATAACCGTGGAGATGTTCTTCCAGCAGCGTCCCATAAGAATCCGCGGACAACAGTTCCGTAAAGAAACGGTTCATATTGTGGAGCATCGTCTGAAGACTCTTGTTCAGGATCTTTGTATTCTGAAGGGCGCCTTTCAGGAGGCTCAGATCCTCTCTGGCATCATGGATATAAGAAAAAACGGAGGCATAGACATTGCGGATATAGACTTCTGCCGCATCGTCCTCCTCCTGATACAGGCGCTCAAAAGCCTCCAGAAAAACTGCCGCATAATCCGGGATCACAATATGGGTGATCCCCTGCATATAATCCTCCAGACGGTTCAGCCACCCGGCGCGTACCAGCCAGTTCAGAGTACGCGCCGCCGGAGGCTGGATCCGCTCCAGATCCGTCTCATTTTCCTCTTCCTCCAGTTTCAGCCGCTGCGCCGTGAAGCACTGTTCAATGACCTGCTGGGCGGCCTCCTGGCTGATGAAATAATTGTTGTACTGATATTCTTCATTGACACTGCGGAGCGCTTCCATATAAATGAAACGGTTTTTCGAACGAAACAGCCCCCAGAACTGCTCCGGCACCGATTCGATCATCGGCATGGCAGCACCTCCCGCAGCACTCTCGCTCCGTTTCCATACCACATTCCTTCCAGCTCCGTCTCGGACATTCCCGCCTTGCGAAGCGCCTCCCAAAGGAGTACAAACTGATCCGGCCCGCCGATCTCCAACGTTCCTCCGATCCCGTCAAAATCACTTCCCAGCGCCAGAACTCCGGAACCTCCTTTTTCGCGGATATGCAGCACATGACGCACCATATCGCTAACTCGGCTGACACCTCCTTCTCCCAGGAAATCCGGCGCAAAGTTCAGACCGATGATCCCGCCGGACTCAGCGACTGCACGGATCATCTCATCGGTCAGGTTGCGCGGATGCCCGGTCACCGCCCTGGCATTGGAATGAGACGCAACAAAGGGCTTTTTGCTGTATTTCTGTACATCCCAGAAGCCATCATCGGACAAATGGGAGACATCCACAAGGATTCCAAGTCGGTTCATCTCCTGCACCGCCTCGATCCCCAGAGGCTTCAGCCCACCGTCCTTCCCATTGGGAAAGCCAAACGCATTTTCATAATTCCAGGTCAGCGTGATCAGCCGCACACCCAGTTCAAAAACTTTCTTCACATTCTCCAGATTACTTCCGCAGACGCCGCCGTCCTCGATGGTCAGCAAAAGCCCGGTCTTTTCTTCCTGAAAGCACCGTTCCAGTTTCTCCCGGCTGCGCACCGGCAGCAGGCGGTCCGGATACTGATCCAGCACATCCTGCCAGACATGGTGTACCCGCAGAAATTCCTCCATGCTCTTCTGTTCCCTGGACTCCGCCGGAAACATCCCGGTGGGTACAAAGGCCGCACAGCACTGCACCCGGACACCTGCCTTTTCCAGCCGCTCCAGGTCTACCATGTGGGTATTTTTTTCAAAGCTTTCTTTCTCTGGTTTCAGCATCGTAAGCGTATCACAGTGAAAATCTATTATATTCATCCTGGTCTTCCTTTCCTGCACTTCCAAACAAATGTTTTTTCTATTTTAGCACAGGATACAGAAAAAAACCAGCCGAACTGTCACCAGACCAGGTGGTCTGCAACCGTTCGGCCGGCTGAACACAGTCGTATTTACAGTTCCGCTGCCGCCTGGAACGCCAGTTCCAGATCTTCCAGGATATCGTCGATATGCTCGGTTCCTACGGAAAGCCGGATGGTATTCGGATGGATTCCCTGCTCTGCCAGTTCCTCCTCTGTACACTGGCTGTGCGTCGTTGTCGCCGGATGAATGACCAGGGACTTCACGTCTGCCACATTTGCCAGCAGTGAAAACAGTTCCAGATGATCGATAAACGCCTTCGCTTTCCGGTCATCCCCCTTGATCTCAAAGGTGAAAATCGATCCGCCGCCGTGAGGAAAATACTTCCGATACAGTCTCTGCTGCTCCCTGTCCTCCGTGACCGACGGGTGATGAACCTTTTCCACCTGCGGATGTCTGTTCAGATACTCTGCAACCTTCAATGCATTCTCCACATGTCTTTCCACCCTGAGCGAAAGCGTTTCCAGCCCCTGAAGAAACAGGAACGAATGGAACGGAGAGATGGTCGCTCCGGTATCCCGCAGCAGCACGGCGCGGATCTTTGTCACAAAAGCTGCCGATCCTGCGGCCTTTGTAAAGCTGACACCGTGATAACTTGGATTCGGTTCCGTCAGAGACGGGAACTTCCCGGAAGCTTCCCAGTCAAACCTTCCCCCGTCCACGATCACGCCTCCGATCGCCGTTCCGTGTCCGCCGATAAATTTCGTCGCCGAATGAACCACGATATCCGCGCCATATTCCACCGGCCGCACCAGATACGGAGTGGCAAAGGTATTGTCAACCACCAACGGAATCTTATGTTCGTGGGCGATCTCCGCGATCGTTTCAATATCCACCACTTCCGAATTGGGATTTCCCAGCGTCTCAATATAAATCGCTCTCGTATTTTCGCGGATGGCACCGCGCACAGCATCCAGATCAAAAATATTCACAAAGGTTGTGGTGATTCCGTATCTCGGCAGGGTATGTTCCAGCAGATTATAAGTTCCTCCGTATATGTTGTCCGCCGCTACAATATGCTCTCCCGCTCCCGCCAGATTTTCAATGACATAGGTAACTGCCGCCGCTCCGGACGCCACCGCAAGGGCTGCCACTCCTCCTTCCAGGGCTGCGATCCTCTTCTCAAATACATCCTGGGTGGGATTGGTCAGTCTTCCATAGATATTTCCCGCATCCGTCAGATCAAATCTGGCCTGCGCCTGTGCCGAATTTTCAAATACATAAGACGCTGTCTGATAAATCGGAACCGCACGTGCGCCTGTGGCGCTGTCGGGCTGTTCCTGTCCTACATGCAGCTGCAGCGTTTCAAATTTCAGGTTTCTCTTTTTTCCAGTCTTTCTTTCCATAGCCTTCTTCCCCTTTGTCGTCCTGTTTTGTTATAACCGTTCCGTCAGCGAAACAGTTACGTTTCGCTTTCATCCGTTTACAAAATCATTGTAACCAAAGGTCAGATACCTGTCTAATACGTAAAACAGACAGCTGGCTATCACTTTTTCTTATATCGTTTTCTTTATCTCTTCCAGATACTGTTGTGCCAGCGGGCTCAGATCCATTCCTTTCCGCTGAACATATCCGATCACAATTTCTTCCGTCTCCTTCAGCGGAACCGCCCGATACTCATCTCCATTCAATTTCTCGCAGATTTTCCCTGAACACAGGGTATAGCCGTTCAGCCCGACCATCAGATTGAGCATGGTCGCCCGGTCATTGGCGCGGATGCTTCTTTTATAGTCATAAGTACTCATCATTTCTTCCGCCAGGAAAAAGGAATTATTACTGCCCTGATCGAACATCAGACACGGATATTCCTTTAGTTCCTCTATGGATATCCGGGGCCGCTCCGCCAACGGATGGCCTTTCCACAGATATACATACGTTTCACAGGAAAACAGCGGATGAAATTCCAGATAATTCTCCCGGAACAGCTTTTCCAATGCCGCCCGGTTAAACGCATTTTGATACAGAATTCCAAGTTCACTTTTAAAATTTCTTACATCCGAGATCACTTCCTGGGTCTTCGTCTCATAAACGGCAAATTCATATTCATCCATTCCGAACTGCCGGACCAGCTCCACAAATGCCTTCACCGCAAAGGAATAGTGCTGCATGGAAACACTGAATTTCTTTTTCTCCGCAGTTCTCCGGACAAAGCGATCCTCGATCAGCTGATACTGCTCCAAAAGCTGCCTGGCATAACCGAGAAATTCCTCCCCCTGCGGCGTCGGAATCACTCCCTTGCTGGTACGCCGAAAAATTTGAAAACCAATCTCATTCTCAAGTTCCCTGACCGCGCCGGAAAGATTCGGCTGCGATACAAAAAGCATCTTTGCCGCCTCATTCATCGAACTGCACTGCGCCGCTGTCGTTACGTATCTGAGCTGTAAAAGTGTCATATTCTGTCTCTCCCTCTCAAAAAAGCAGCGGCTCCGTTCGATCTGCCCGGAAACCGCCGCTTTCAAAACTCTGTATCCTGTAAACGTCCCCTGCCGGAGGGCTTTTCTTTTCCAAACAAAGAAAAAGGACACCTGAATATCAGGTATCCTTCCAACAGTCAATAGGGGAATCGAACCCCTGTTTCCGCCGTGAGAGGGCGGCGTCTTAACCGCTTGACCAATTGACCGTGTCAACATGTGTTATCATACACTATGTCCGGACAAAATGCAAGCTTTTTTTTAATTTTTTTCATTTTTTTATTTTAGAGTTTATTTCTTTTTATGAAGACTCAGCAGCCGATCCAGATATACCGATTTAAACTGTTCGCTTGCCAGCGCCTGCTTCACCGGCGGCAGCTGGAGGATTGCTCCGAAGATCTGAGCCATGGCCCGGTGGTTGGCGAAATACTGATTGTCGAACACCAGATTCTGAAGCGTTCCCTTCTCAATGGCCTGCAGAACAAACCGGTGGGTACTGTTGACCGGAGTGATCACCCTCTTCGGCCGTTTTTCCAGATGCAGCGCCTTTGTACCACAGTTCCGCGCACAGACTCCACATCCCAGACACAGATCTTCCTGCACGACCGCGCATTTCTTTCCGGTCACCGGATCCTCTTTCATAGTAATCGCTCCGATCGGACAGACTTTCTGGCATTTGCCGCAGCCGACACATGTTTCACTGGTCACCTTTGGAATATAATTGGTGGTTGCCACCGGCTGTGCCGGAGCAAATCTTCTCGCCGCCTGAAGCGCTTCGCAGCAGCATCCGCAGCAGTTGCAGATAAACGCCGGGGCTTCCCTTACGTTTTCTCCGATCTGCACAAGATTTGCCGCATAAGAACGTTCCAGCACATCTTTCGCCTCTTCTTTGGAAATCAGCCGCGCATGCTGTCCATGCTCCGCCAGAGAGCGGGCGACATTGCCAAATGTCAGACACACATCCCAGGGCGCGTCGATCTCACAGGGATGGCCTGCATGGTACGCTTTGTGACGGCAGTAACACAGTCCAAGACCGATGTATTTTGCTTCCTCAATAATATGCGTAGCTCTCTCGTAATCCAGAATATGATTCATATGCTCATTGGTCAGCACCGGTTCCTGCACATAGACACGTCCAAGTTTCGTCTCTGTGGCGTAAAACAAATCTTTGACGAAATCTTCTTCCACGTTCATATACTGATAGTACAGTTCCGCAAGATATTTCTGATCGATATCTCCTCTGGTACGCATCAGCGCAAATTCAATAAATCCTGCCATTGGCGGCGGAATGACGAATCTCCGCACGCCTTCATAGCTGGAATCCACCAGCAGCGCTTTCTCACACAGATGATCCAGAACCTTTTCCGCCTTTGCCTCAGAAGTATTCCAGATCCTTGCAGCCCGCTTCACGGTGAATGGGCGGACCGGCAGCATCGCCATGACCTTCGCCTCTTTTTCTGTAAACAGTACTTGCAGGATCTTATAAAACGTCTCGGAAGCCGGTGCTCCCTGAGTAAACCAGTTGATCCGCTCTTCCAGACTTTTGTATGCGTTCTTGGATGTGATATGTCCCATTTCCTCTCTCCTTCCCAAAATTTCTTTCAAAATAAACGTTCCAACACGCTCTTACACTGTGATTTCGATTACCAGGTCTTCATAATCTGAATCATTTCCTTTTCATAATCGCCCGTCAGATCCTCCGACCTTCCGCTGGTCCGCAGATTCGTCTCCGCTCCATAAACACATTGTCCTCGAATTCCCAGATATGATAGCTCAGTCCACGATGATCGAAATCTATGCTTCCCAATTCCACCTGCTCCCTGGCATATCCTTTCGGGCAGATCCAGAAAAACATCACAGCAGCCATGCTTTCTCCATTATCCTATGGTTTTCAGATCAAGTCAAGGTTTTTAGGTAAAATGACCTTCCTCCGGCATTTCAGTTGTGCATCTTTGCCGGATCGGCATAAAGTTTTCGGTTGTGATTCTTGGGATTGGAAGTTATAATATAGGAAATAATGTGTAAATTACTTTTGAGTGGAGGTTTATCAGTATGAAATATGTAGTTATCGGCGCCGGCGGCACCGGCGGATGCCTGGGCGGTTTTCTGGCAGAACACGGTCATGACGTCACTTTCATCGCACGGAACAGACACCTGGAAGAAATCCGCAGGAATGGCCTGATTCTGAAAAGCTGCAGTCTCGGAGAGCGGCAGATCCGTTCTGTGAAAGCGTGCACCATGGAGGAATATTCGGATACTCCCGATGTTGTTTTTGTCTGCGTGAAATTTTATTCCCTGGAGGAAACGATTCCTTTTCTTCAGCGGATTGCTTCGGAAAATACGCTTGTGATCCCAATCCTCAATATCTTCGGCACCGGCGGGATTCTGGAACGTTCCTGCCCTGCACCGGTGATCCTGGACGGCTGTATCTACATCTACAGTATGATCGAAGCCCCGGGAATCGTTGTCCAGCCGCGGCCGATTTTCCGTGTGTTCTTCGGATACCGCAAAGGACAGCCTCACCGCCTGGAAGCTCTGGCTTCCCGTGTGGAACAGGATCTTAAGAAGACAGGGATCGACGCGCATTTTACGGACGAGATCCAGAAAGAAGCTCTGACAAAATTCAGCTATGTTTCCCCGATCGGCGCCGCCGGAATTTATTTGAACCAGACCGGCGGAGCTTTCAAACGCCCCGGAGAAGCTCAGGAGCTGTTTCTCACACTGGTTCATGAGATTGAAACACTGGGACATGCCATGGGAATTGTCTTTGATGAGGATCTCGGAGAACGGAACCTGAAAATCCTGGAGGACCTGGACGACGATTCCACCACCTCCATGCAGAGAGATGTTCAGAACGGCGGTCCCAGCGAAATGGACGGTCTGGTACACCGGATTGTCCGTCTGGCGGATGAATACGGTCTGGAGCTCCCCGCGTACCGGAAAATCAGCCGGTGGGCTGTTGAACAGGGGCTTTTGTAAAAAGAGAAAGAAGGTGTTCCCATGCGTATCCTGATCGCAGAAGATGAAAAGGATCTGAACCGACTGCTGAAAAAACGGCTGGAAGAACATTCCTACAGCGTCGATGCCTGCCTGGACGGCGAGGAAGCTCTCGCGTTTCTGGAAATGACAGAATATGACGCAGTAATCCTGGATATTATGATGCCGAAAAAAGATGGGCTGTCGGTTCTCCGTGAGCTTCGTGCAAAAGGAAGCAAGGTTCCGGTACTGCTGCTGACTGCCCGTAGTTCCGTCGATGACCGGGTGTCCGGCCTGGATGCCGGCGCGGATGACTATCTGGTCAAACCCTTTGCCTTTGAAGAACTGCTGGCAAGGATCCGCGTCATGCTCCGGAAAAATACGGCTGCCAGCGACAATGTCTGCCGGGCTGCTGATCTTACAGTCTGCCTGGATTCTCACCGGGTGTTCCGGGGCGATACGGAAATCACGCTCTCCAGCAAGGAATTTGCTGTGCTCCGTTATCTGATCCTGAACCAGGGCATTGTCCTTTCCCGGGAAAAGATCGAGCAGCATATCTGGAATTACGACTACTACGGCGGTTCCAATGTTGTGGATGTCTATATCCGCTATCTGCGAAAAAAGCTGGATCAGAATTTCGAACCCAAACTGATCCACACCGTCCGCGGAGCCGGATATGTCCTGAAAGCGGAGGTGTGATTTGCATTCAGTCAAATGGAAATTAACTTTATTGTATACCTTTTTTATGACATTGCTGGTATGTCTGCTGATGGCAATCCTTCTTTCCATCAGCAGCAGTGAACTGCTCACTTCTGTTCAGCAGCGGATGAAGGAACACGTCTACGGCAGCGTGGATGATATTCAGTATGACGGACAGGAACTTTTTATGGATTCCAGTCTGATGGATGTGGATAACGGCATTTATCTGTCCATTTATGATTCCACCGGAAAATTTATCTATGGAAGGCTTCCCTATTCTTTCACTGCACGTCCGGCGTTCCAGGACGGAAATCTCCAGACGATCAATGACGGCAGTGCCAGATGGTACGTGTTTGACACCGTCCACACCATCGACGGCTACGGCTCTCTGTTTATCCGCGGAATCCTGTCCGTGTCAGATGCGGAACAGAGTATGCAGATCCTGATCCGGACTTCACTGATCATCCTGCCTGCGCTGGTGGCTGCGGCAGCGGTTTTTGGCTATCTGTTCATCGGAAGGACGCTCCGACCGGTGAATTCCATGATCCATACTGTGCAGGAAATCCAGGAAAGCAACGATCTCTCCAAACGTGTTCCGCTGACCAGAGGAAACGATGAATTCCACCGGCTGGCGGAGTGCTTTAACCAGATGCTCTCCAGTCTTGAAACTTCTTTTCTCCGGGAACGGCAGTTTACCTCGGATGTGTCCCATGAACTGCGCACTCCTGTGGCAGTGATCCTTTCTCACTGTGAGGATCTCCTGGAGCACGGAAACCTCGCTTCCGAAGAACGGCGGGAACTTGAAATCATTCAAGCCAGGGCCAAAGGAATGGCACAGATGAACGCCCAGCTGCTCCTGCTCTCCCGCGCTGATCAGAACCGGCAGCCCCTTCACCTGGAAACGGTAAATCTCACGGAGCTGCTGGAAATCATTCTCGAGGAACAGGAAGAGTTGGCTCTTGAAAAGAAGATCGAACTTCGCTCAGAACTTGCACCGGACGTTTCCATCACCGCCGACGAAACGATGATGATCCGCCTGTTCGAAAACCTTCTGACCAACGCCATCCGCTACGGCAGGGAAAACGGCTGGGTTATGGTCGCAATGGCTGCCGCGGAGGATCATGCTACAATCTCTGTCCGTGATAACGGAATCGGTATTTCCGAAGAACACCTGCCCCATATCTGGGAACGTTTTTATCAGGCAGACTCCTCCCGCACCGCCAGCCGGCAGGGCGCGGGGCTCGGTCTTCCTATGGTACAGTGGATTGTCAAAGCGCACCACGGAACGATTCAGGTACGCAGCCTGGAAGGAATCGGAACAGAATTTACTCTTCAGCTTCCACTGTGCCAGCCGTAAATTCCCTTTTCGATTTCTTCATTTACTCTTCAGAAATCCTTTATCCTTCCGACACATTCTGAACACATTTTCCGACTATACTGTTCTTATCAACAAGAGGAACGGCAGAATTTTTATTCCCGCGAGCAACGAGCCAAGCGGACATGCTTGCATGTCCATTTGGCGACTGCCGCGAGGGTCAAATACCCCGCAGCTCTGCTGTGCTGCAAGCTTGATGCCCCGTAGCTTGCTGCGGGGTCTTTGACTACTGATTGGATTGCTGTTCTTCACCCATATAATTTCCATTTACATATATCACTTTCTTTTTCACAATGCCGGAGTCCCACCAGACTCCGGCTCCTCCATTTTTATCGGAAAACTTTCTGCAGCTTTATTATTTTTTTCATTTTCTTCACAAAACCTTCAGCATTCGGACACAGTATGAACATATTTTCCGTCTATACTGTACTTGTAAACAACAAGAGGACAACAGAAAACAGAATCCGCTGTTGTTACTCAAAAGCCATTACACCATTTTATATAACATTTTTTCTTTTTCATAACTGCCGGGGCGAAAGTCCCGGCCCTCCTTTTTTCTAAATAAATTTTCTTTTTAATGTTGTTTTAATCTTTCTCCTGTATGATAAAGCCAAGATAAGAAAACAATAACCCCATACGAAAGGAGATCAATATTATGAAGAGAAAAATTTTAGTACCAATGATCACAGCAGCTTTCCTTGCAGTTTCCATTACCGCATGCGGCAGTTCCTCCACGGACAGCCAGTCACAGACCGGGGCAGCTTCCCAGTCCGGCGGAACCGTTGTTTCCACCAATTCCGCATCCGGGCAGACCGCTGACAGCTCCGCTGCCGTCACTCCAAGCGTTCCGACCCAGGCGGCAGCCAGCCAGAGCGGCAGCACATCTGAGATCACAGAGGATCAGGCAAAACAGATTGCCTTCGATCATGCACAGGTGAAAGAGGAAGATCTGACAAACCTTAAAGTGAAAAAAGATTTTGACGACGGTGTGTCCATTTATGAAGTGGATTTCCAGGCGGCAAACAAGCAGTATGAATATGACATCAAAGCTGCTGACGGTCAGATCCTGACCACCGATTTTGAAATCGATGATGATTACGTCGATCCGAATACCCAGACTGCAATCTCGGAAGCCGATGCCAAAGCAGCTGCGCTGGCACGAGTAGAAGGCGCTTCCGACAGCGATATCCGCATCCAGCTCCAGCGCGATGACGGGCAGTTGGTTTATGAAGGAACGATCATCTACAACAACACCGAATATGATTTTGAAATCAATGCTGAAACCGGAGATTTCCTGAGCTGGGAACAGGATTCCGTTTACGATTGATCAAGGAAGGGGATCCAAAAGCCTGCTGCCCTGCAGTGGCTCTTGGATCCCCTCTCTTTTTCTGTCTTTTCTGTTTATCCTGTCTTCTGTTCTCTTTTCTCTTTATGAAGCTGTTCCAGACGTTTTTCCGCTTTCATCAGCCCCTTTTCGTATTTATCAATTTTCTCGTTCAGCCGCTCGATGGACTGCTGGATCTGATCCCTTTTGTCGATCAACTGATTTCTCTGCTCGATCAGCAGTTCTTTTCGCGCGTCCAAAGTCTCATCTCCCTGATAGAAAAGCGCCACATATTCAATCAAAGCCTCGATCTGAACCCCTGCGCCCCGCATACATTTCATCAGTTCGATCCATCCGCAGGATTCCTCATCATAGTCCCGGATACCGCTTCTGCTGCGGGGTACCGGAGGAATCAGTCCGATCCTTTCATAATACCGAAGGGTATCCGGAGATATGTCATATTTTCTGCTCACCTCTGCGATCGTCATCTGCCGCCGCCATCCTTTCTCAATTTTACTTTTCTTCCTTCTGAAGATCCGTCAGGTTCTCATTCAGCCAGTCGAAAGCTTCCTTCAGGCAGAGGAACGGATCTTTCTCCCAACGCTCCTGCTCCACAAATCCATAAGGGATTTCTGTCTCTCTGCAGGCTCTGAGCGCCTCCTTCCAGTCGGTATCCCCCTGCCCTGCCGGCACCAGGATTTCCCGATCCCCAACCTTCCGATAATCTTTAAAATGTACCATACAGATCTTTCCTCTGTACTTTCGTATTACTTTTTCCATGGAGAGCCCCGCGTGATTGACATGGTACAGATCCAGACATAACGCGGCTTCCTCCGGCAGATGGTCCATCAGATATTCCACCGGATCCGCCTGACCGATCGGACGGAACTCCATGTGCCTTGGATGAAAACAAAGTTTCAGCCCCTGCTCTCTCAGTTCCTTCTGAAATTCCGAAAGTTCTTTTACAAACGCCTGCAATCCTTCCGGGGTTCTGTTGGAATCCGGAATTCCGCTGACGCAGACCCACTCGCTTCCGCAGAGCTGGTTCAGCCGGATAAAGTAATCCTTATGCTCTTTTACCGTCTGATAAAAATCCTGTGTGGAAACTGAAGATATCCCCGCGTCTTTCAAAGCCAGTGCGATAAATTCCGGTGTGACAGACCAGTCGATCCACTGAAGCTGCACCGTATCACAGCCCATTTCCTTCATTCTAAAAAACGCAGTCCGAACTTCTTCCTCTGTGGTCAGCATCGGTTTAAAACTTGAAACCTGTATTCCTGTAATCATAAAGCTCTCTCCTTTCCTTTCATTCCTGCGCCCATTCCCTGCAGAACGCAAAAAATTCCTCTTCCAGCCTGGAGCGGAAATCGTTTTTTCTTCTCGCCAGATAGTAGACATTCTCCCATTTCGGGGAAGAAATCGGGATTGCCCGGATATCCTTCTCTCTTCCGGTCACCAGCTCAGGCATCACCGCGACACCGAATCCCAGCGACACCAGTTCCAGAATCACATCGTGTTCTTCCGCCTCGCAGACCGCTTCCGGAATCTGCCCAACCTGCTGAAAAAAGCGGTCCATCTTCGGCCGAAGACCGCTCTTGGCGGAAAACAGGATCTGCGGCTCATCCAGCGTCTCTTCCAGCGGAACCTGATCCCGGCACCAGAATCTGTGCCCTTTGGGAACGATCACCACCATCTTCTGCCGCTGTACTGGAACCATCTCCAGCTCCGGCTCCCTTTCAATCATAGAACAGAAACCGATATCGCAGCCTCCATTTTTCAGTTCTTCGATCACTTCCCCGCTGACCCTTGTCTCAAACAAAAATTTCTGTCCCTGCTTTCCGGACTGCCGCACGTAATCCCGCACCAGAGCCGGAACTACCTTGGTCGTCAGCGGGCGGATCGCCGCAATCCTCAAAGGTCCTCCCCCGTCTCTGAGCAGCCGAAACTGTTCCTCACAGTTTTCCGTCATAGAAAGGATCTTTTCCGCTTCCGGCATCAGCATTTTTCCAAAACGGTTCAGCGCAATATTTCTTCCGTCCTTCTTGAACAACGGCATCCCAAGTTCCTTTTCCAGCGCTGCGATGGCATGGCTCAGACCAGGCTGGGAGATGCCCAGCAGCTCTGCGGCTCTTCCGTAATGCTGGATTTTGGCAAGTTCAAGAAAATATTTCAGATATGTAAGATTCATAATCACTCACCCCACTCACCGCCGATGAAACTCTCTGTTTCCATTATAAAGTCCGCAGACACTCCCTGCAACACCAATAAGCAAAAAGAATGAATTTATTCTTTTCTATATATCGATTTTATCTGTTTTCTGTACTATACTGAACCATGCTGACAGGGCGGTCAGAAGAAAAGTGCTGACCGCCCTGCATCCAATCTCATTCTGTAAGGAGTTTCTGTCATGAAAAAATCTGAAAAAGAAAAAATAAAAATTCCCGGTGAACTTGCGCTTCTGATGATCATCGTGCTGAACAGTTTTGGCGTAGCCATCATGTCCAAAAGCGGCTTCGGCATCTCCTCCATCTCATCCGTGCCCTATGTCTTCAGTCAGGCATTCCCGTTTCTGACCTTCGGCACATGGAATTACCTGTTCCAGACCGCCCTGATCGCGGCGCTGATGATCCTCGCCAGAAAATGGAACGGCTCCTACCTGATTTCTTTCCTGGTAGGAATCGCATTCGGAAAAATGCTGGACGTACACGAAGCCTGGATTGCCTTCCTCCCTGACGCTTTCGGTTTCCGGATCCTCTGGTTTCTCCTTGGGTTCGCGGTGATCTCCTTTGGCATCTGCCTGTCCAATCACTGTATGCTTCCGATCGTCCCGACCGACCTTTTCCCGAGAGAGCTTTCCGGACTGATCCGCAAAAAATACAAAAATGTAAAGACAGCTTTCGACCTCTGCTGTCTGACCACCACACTGTTGATCTCCCTGCTGCTCCTCCGCCATATCTCAGGAGTCGGCATCGGAACCGTGATCTGTGCCTTTACGACAGGAAAAGCAGTCTCCGTTGTGGAAAAGCATCTGCTGAAACACGTACAGTTTTACCGTATTACCGGCAAAAACAGAATCCATCCTGCCGTTTACAAAAAGGCAGCCTGAACATTTAAAAAAAATGGAGCGTACCGCATCTTTGCGCGTACGCTCCATTTTTTCTTATTCTTCATCTCTGTCGTTGGTCAGTTTCAGCCGGTCCAGCACATAGAAGACCAGGCTGAGCCCCATGGCAACGATGCATGCCAGCACCATACCAGTCAGCTGAACATCTCCCAGATTCAGGGCAATTCTGGAAAGTCCCACAACGAACACTACCGATGTCAGCGTCAGATTTCTGGACTTGCTGTAATCCACCTTTCCATCTACCAGCATACGCAGGCCGGAGGTTCCGATCATACCATAGAGCAGGAAAGAAATTCCTCCGATCACCGGCCCGGGGATCGTGCTGATCAGCGCAGCCAGCTTGCCAAAGAAAGAGCAGCAGATGGAAAGGACCGCCGCCCCTCCGATCACCTGCACGCTGTAAACCTTGGTCACTGCCATAACGCCAATGTTCTCTCCATAAGTCGTGGTCGGTACGGAACCGCACAGACCGGAGAGTGTCGTCGAAAAGAAATCCGCAAACAGCGAACGGTGAAGTCCCGGATCTTTCAGTAAATCCCTGCCGACGATCTTTCCTGTGACGATTTGGTGTCCGATATGCTCAGAAGTCACCAGCAGCAGCGCCGGCAGAATCGTCAGGATCGCCTCCACATGAAACTTCGGCGTCTGGAAATTCGGAAGAGCGAAAAATGCCGCCTCACGCACTGCGTCAAACTCCAGAATACCGCAGGCAGCTGCCGCAAGATATCCTGCAATAATTGCGATCAGGATCGGGATGACTGACAGAAAGCCGCGGAACAGAATCTGTCCAAACACGGCAACTCCCAGCGTCACCAGAAAAACGATGACATTGCGGATGTCCACTTTCTCCGCCAGCAGGCCTGCGGTATCCGCCGCATTTCCCGCCAGTTCCAGGCCGATCAATGCTACCACAGGTCCCATAGCCGCAGTCGGTAGCACAATGTCGATCCATTTTGTCCCGCATTTTCGTATGATCAGCGCCACGATCATACCGCCGATTCCAAGGACTACGAAACCGCCAAGGGCATAAGCATAACCGAATCTTTCAATCACCAGAAGCGCCGGTGACAGGAACGCGAAGCTGGAACCAAGGTAGGCCGGAGCCTTCCCTTTGGTGATCACAATGAACAGCAGGGTTCCGACACCGTTCATCAGCAGTACGATCGCCGGGTTGATGCCAAACAGAAACGGCACCAGGACCGACGCCCCAAACATTGCAAACATATGCTGGATACTCAGCGGTATCAGCAGCTTTACAGGAACTTTTTCTTCTACCTGAATAATCTTCTTTTCCACTTTCTTTCTCTCTTCCTAATTGTTTTTTCTCATGGGATTCCGCAAGCGTCAGCAGTCTTTTTTCTCCCGGAACACCCAGGTTTCCAACGGCTGCAGAATATTTCCCTCTCCGCCCAGAATCTTTTCTCCTCCCGTATATGGAAGATTCTGCTCCTGTCCGGAGAAATTCTGGAGGATCAGATAACGGCTGGTCTCATTTTCCCGGCTCGTCACAGAAACACCTTTCGGGATCTTCACTCCCTCCAGCAAAGGTGTCACGCCCGCTTCCGCCAGGATCTCCGGATAAAAGCTGTCATAAAACTTCTGCTCCGCATCTGCGCACAGATAATAAACGATACCTTTTCCATAACGGTTCCGAAGCAGCGCAGGCGCCCCTGCGTAAAAATGATTTTCGTATACCATCAGTGTCTCCGCCGTGGACGGTTTCACGATCTCGCACAGATGTGCGCAGGAATACCGTCCGCCCAAAGCCCCGGCAGCGCTTCCGTCCGCCGGTACGATCCCGTTGGTCTCGCCGTCGTACAGGCCGTCGATTTCCTCCGCCCTCAGCCCGAAAACATCCATCAGTCCGTGGGGCGTTCCTCCCAGATAACACCGGTCGTTCTCATCCACTACCCCCGACCAGTAGGTGGCAAGCAGAGTTCCTCCATTCTCCACATACTCTTTCAGCTTCCGGTCGAAGCCCTCGCGGAACAGATATACCATGGGCGCCGCTACAAACTGATACGGAGTCAGTTCCTGTGTCTCATTGATGATATCCACATCCAGTCCCTGCTCCCGAAGGGCGCGGTAGGACTTCTGAACGGTCTCCTTGTAATACATATTTTTGTTTCTCGGACCTTTGGAACCTTTCATGGCCCACTTGTTTTCCGTGTCATAGACAATCGCCGCTTTTGTTTTTGTGACCGTTCCCGCCAGCTCGCCGAGGGCCTTCAGCGTCTCCCCGGTCTCACAGACCTCACGGAACATCCGGGTATCATTGCCGCCATAATGGTCGATCACCGCACCGTGGAATTTTTCCTCCGATCCCCTGCTCTGACGAAGCTGGAAATACAGAACACTGTCCGAACCATGGGCAACCGCCATGAGTCCCGCCGCTTTGTGGATTCCCGGAGCCGGCAGATGGCTGACACTCTGCCAGTTTGTCGCGCCCGGACAGGATTCCATCAGCAGGAACGGTTTTCCTTTCAGGCTCCGCATCAGATCGTGCTGCATTCCCGCATCCAGCGCTATGGTCCAGTCATCCATCTTATGCCAGGTAGGATAATTGTCCCAGGAAATCACGTCCAGCTCCGGAGCCATTCTCGCATAATCCAGCCCTTCAAAATCATACATCATATTGGTCGTGACCGGAAGATCCGAACCGCCCTCCCGGATTGCGCGGATCTCATTTTTCATAAAATCCGTCGTCTGATCGGTGATAAAACGCTTCCAGTCCAGAGCCAGACCCTGAATGGATTCCTCCCCGATGGGAGACGGGCTTTCCACCTGGGCAAAATCCGTATAGGTATGGCTCCAGAAAGCGGTGCACCAGCTGCTGTTGAGACGATCCAGAGTCTGGTAACGCTTTTTCACCCACTCCCGGAATGCTCCCTGACAGAGGGGGCAATGACATTCTCCGCCGAATTCATTGGAAATATGCCACATACGGACTGCCGGATGTTTTCCGAAGCGTCTGGACAATTCACGGTCCATCTGATAAACCTTATCCCGGTAAACCGGTGAGGTCAGGCAATGATTATGCCGTTTTCCGAAAAGCTCCCGTTCCCTCCGCTCATTGACCCGAAGAACCTCCGGATACTTGTCTGCCAGCCAGCGTGGCCGCGCCCCCGACGGTGTCGCGAGGATCACGGAAATCCCGTTCTCATACAGATGGTCGATGATTTTTTCCATCCACTCAAACCGGTAGACCCCTTCTTCCGGTTCCAGAAACGCCCAGGAAAAGATGCCCATGGAAACCGTATTGATGCCGGCTTCATGAAAACGCTCGATATCTTCCTCCAGGATCTCCGGATGATCCAGCCATTGCTCCGGATTGTAGTCGCCGCCGTGAAGCAGGCAGTTCATTTTCTCACTCACCTTACTGTTCTCCTTTCGCTGTTTGATTACATTGGCGTTTATAAAACACCAGACCCCGCATAAAAACGAGACATTTTTGATTTAACGCTCTTTTTCTCTTTCATAACAATACCATTTTTTATACAGGAATTCAAGCCAAAGCCCCCGCAGCAGTTCTCCCTTCATAACCGTTCTGCAAGAGCATATGATCATCCGCACGTAAAATCAGGCGGAGACACTCCATAAATCTGAGTATCTCCGCCTGATCTATCGGTCAGCCGCAGCTCATCCTGTTTTTCCTGTTCCTGCGTCGTCTGATCGGCTATTTCTTTTTCGATGCACCTGATTCAACATCAGAATCTCTTGATTTTCTTTGACGGGGTTTTTTCGAATTCCGTTTCCCTTACTTTCAGGCTGTAGATCCGTTTATACACCGGAGCTTCCCTGTTGTAATCATCGATCAGTTTCTGAAGTTCCGCCTGAATATCGTGGATCCGCTGCTTCTTCGCATATTCGTAGTCGGGATAAATCTCTGCTTCGATCACGCCGTTGTTTTCCCGCACCAGGATTTCCTGGATCAGCCTTGCAGTGCCAAGACGGTTTTCCAGTTCTTCCGGTGATACGTTCTCGCCGTTTTTTGTGATGATCAGATTCTTCTTTCTTCCGGTCAGATAGACAAAACCATCTTCATCCACATAGCCAAGATCTCCGGTTCGCAGCCAGCCGTCCACCAGCGTTTCTTCCGTCTCCCGGGGCATTTTGTAATATCCCTGCATCACGCTGCTTCCCCTGACCCACAATTCCTGATCCACGACCTTCGCCTCACAGTTTGGCAGCAGCTGGCCGACGGAATCTTTCCGGATATTCCAGCTCACAGTCGTACTGATCACCGGGGAACATTCGGTCATGCCGTAGCCCTGAAGGATTGTGATCCCGTATTTTTCAAACAGATCGATATAGGAAGGATCCAGATAGGCGCCTCCGCTGCAGATTGTGTGAAACTGTTTTCCGAATACCTGATTTTTCACAAGACCGGCGGGCAGCATCGATGCCTCCTCCAGCTTCTTCGCCAGTGTCTCAATCATCAGCGGGACCATCAGGATCATATTCGGCTGGAACAGCTTGATATTCTTCGCCACCCGCATCAGGGAATCGTTGATACAGATCACGCTTCCAAGAGAAATGCCTTTCAGGATATCCATACTCAGACAGTAGGCATGGTGGATCGGAAGGACAGAGAGGATCACGGTTCTCGACGGAATCTTCATATCAAGACAGGTGGCATTCTCCGCCATATTTCTGTGGGTGAGCATCACTCCCTTGCTCTTTCCCGTCGTTCCCGATGTATACATGATCGTACACAGCTGGTCCGGGGAGGGTTCATAGGAAAAACCGCCCTCATAGTCCCTCAGCAAACGTTCCATAGACAGCCAGTGTCCGTCATGTTCTTCTTTCTGCATGGAGACCAGAATCTTCAGCTTCGGGCACCGCTCTTTCACGATTGCCGCAACATCCCCACGGATCTCATCCAACACCAGCATTGTCACGTCCGCACGGTCAAGCAGTTCACAGACCTCTTCCGCTGGCAGGGACGCGTCCAAGGGCACCGCAACACTTCCGCTGTTCACAATCCCGAAATAAGCGGACAGCCAGTAATAGGAGGTGGCTCCGATCACTGCAATATGTTTCCCCTGCTGTCCAAGTGCTTCCACGGCACGGGAAAAACTTTCGCTGTCCCGGCGAAGCTGCGAGTAACTTTTTGTCTCGATCTCATGCTTTCCGATTTTATAACGGACCGCATCCTCCGGCCCGAACCGCTCTTCCGCCTGTACCAGTATCTCTCGAATGGTGCTGTAAGTCATCGTTTTCTCCTTCCTGACGCACTTGCTGCGTCATCATGGTAGATTTGGAAGTTTACTTCCAAACTTCTGCCCTCCCGCATCAATCCTTCAGGGTTTCCAGATAATCCACGGCCTCCTGTACGGTCCGGATGTCTGCAGCCGCTGTCTCATCGATCTCCACATCAAAGGTATCCTCGATCTCACCGAGCATGCTCATAAAATCAAAGGAAGTAAATCCCAGATCCTCCATAAATCTGGATTCCGGCTGTACCTGCTCCGGCTCCACTTCCACATAATTACAGATAATCTCTACCAGTTTTTCAAACATCTATCTATCCTCCAAAATTCTGTTCCGTGCTTTTTTCCTTATACCAGTTTGATGATATCTCCGATCGGCAGATCCGGATTTTCCGTGCCTTTGAACATGATCCGGCACAGATAATAGTACAGAAACTCCAGATCTTCCCTGGAAACGGCATGCACCTGATGCTCAAAGTTGAAATCCAGGCCGTTGTCCTCCGGACGATGCATAACGGTCAGGTACATCGCCTGTGTGGTCGCTCCGTTGGGATACCATTTGGTTTTATAGCGGATGCCTCCCAGCTTATCCAGTCCCTTTTCCTGCAGCGTCATCGGCTGATAAGTCAATGACATGGGCTCATAGGTCAACCCCGGCTCATGAGGATAAACCTTCGCTCTGTGTGCGAAGTATTCCACCGGATCATAGTTGGCATGGCGGAACATTTCATTTTGTTTGTCCCGAATCTCATAAATACCTTCCAGAAAGGTCTTATCTTCTGATATGATCGTCCGGAACGGGAAGGAATGGATCCTCGTGCCTCCGGATTTTTTCTCCTTCAGGGTTGCGCGGCGGGCGATCGCTGTATGGATGCTCACATCGTCGTGTCCGTTCATCTTCTGGAAAAAGGTACGAAGCCCCATCAGCAGAAGGCATACCAGGGACACATGATACTTTTCACAGAAATCCATCAGTCTCCTGGTGGGTTCCGCCTCAAGATGGAAAATATCCAGTTCCGAATCCACAGAATCTGAAGTATTGTACGCCGCCCTCAGTTCCGGATCCTTAAATTTCTTTCTCGCCGCTTCCAGCTGTCCGGTTCCGCGGATTCCGTTATAGATCGGCTCTGATTCCTCGATCAGCTTTTCAAAAAATTCCCGGTCACGCTGCTGTGCCCGGCTTCCCGCCTCATAGGCAAGATCTTTCTGAAGCTGTTCGATATAAGAGCTCATATCCTTTGGATACGGAACGTTTTCATACTTAGCATTACAGTACAGCTCGATGATGTCTTTCAGGAAACAGATCAGCGACTGGGCATCCAGGATCAGGTGGCTCGCCAACAGATAAAGACCGTTGAAACCGTCCGGCATTTGAATCATCACGACCCGTTTCATAGGAGAATCCTCCAGTTTAAACGGAACCGCCGTCCATTTCCTCATCGTTTTCTCTGCCTCTTCCATGGACATCCCGGAGAAATCCACAAATTCGATCTCCCGCTCTTCTTTGTCAACCACATACTGATAACAATTTCCTTCTTTATCCTTGGCAAACCGCACACGCATCGCCTCGCAGCGCTCGTATGCTTTATAAATAGACTGTCTCAAAAGCTCCCAGTCGATTTCCACCTCAATAGTAAGACTTGTCCCAATATTCAAAACTTCTTTTTTCGGACAAAAATTCTGGTAAAAAAAATGAAATTTCTGCGCGGCAGTCAGCGGATATACCGGATATCCTTTTCTCTTCCTCATCATTTTAGAATTCCCCCTGTGAATGTATCCAAAGCCTTTTCATAGGCTGCCCTGTTTTTGTAATAGCTTTCTGCATGACCGGCTCCCTGCACGATCAGCTTTGTCTTTGACCCTGCGTAATTCTGATAGATTTCCTCACACATCCGGCACGGAACAAACGTGTCCGCGCTTCCGTGGATCAGCAGCGCAGGAATCACAGCCTTGCGCACCTCCCGCGCGGCGTTGCATTCGTCCAGCCCGTAACCGGCTCTCTTTCTGTTTACCCGGTCAGCAATCTGGATCATCGGAAATGCCGGCAAATGGTACATCGTATGAAGTACATGGGTAAACACCTCTTTCGGCGAGGTGAAGGCACAGTCGGAAACGACTCCTTTTACCTGAACCGGAAGATCCAGCCCTGCGGTCATAAGAACCGTTGCGCCTCCCATGGAGGTTCCGTGAAGCAGGATTTCCATGTCCTTCTGCTGTCCTTGCGGCGCCTGATCCAGCATCCAATGGATCCACCGGAGTGCATCCAGCCGGTCTTTGCATCCGAACCCGATATACTCTCCTTCACTCTGCCCATGGGCGCGTTCATCCACCAGAAGCATCCGGTATCCATGTTTCAGATAGTAGTCGGACAGTCCAATGTAATCGCTCATGCCATCGCTGGTATAACCGTGAAAACAAATCACTGCCCGTGTGCCTTTTTCTCCTTCAAAGTACGTGCCGTGAAGCTTCAGTCCGTCCCCTGACGTGATCCACACATCCCGGTGCGGCTGTTCCATCATCCACTTCTTTCGTTCTTCCATCAGCGGGAAATACTGTGCCCAGTCGGTTCCCGACATTTTTATCGTGCGCTCCCGTTTCGCTCTGCTGCGCTTCATCGTTCGCCGGTAGAAATACGCGGAGCCTGCCAGCTCCGCCGCCGTACAGATTCCCAAAACCGCAGCAGCTCCCTTGATCATTGCTTTCCTCTTCATTTTTTCCTCTTTCCTGACGCACTCGCTGCGTCATTAAGGGAGATTTGAAAGTTTACTTTCAAACTTTCTTACTTTCAATCAGAGTTTTCAGTTTCAGCGCCTTGTCAATGTTGCCTTCCACTTTCAGCTGTCCCAGCGTCACCGCAAGAATCGGATCTTTCTTTCCTTCCGCGATCTTAAACAGCGTTTCCGCCGAACAGGTAAAGACTGCGTCTTTGTCATAATATTCATAAGGCTCCACATTCAGGCATCCGTCTTTTACTTCCACATAAAAGATACCTTCTGCCTCCCCTGTCACATTGAACTGGTAAGCAAGATGCTCCGTCACATCGCTCACATCCGCTCCCATAAACATTCCCTTTACTTTCGAAAACATCTCCGCGTACGTCATATTTCCTCCTTTTTCGACTGATGGTCAACTGTTTCTTCTGTTAAATTATCATTTTTCCGACCGTTGGTCAATAGTTCTATCTTTACAAAAATGTAGAAAAAAACGGATGCTTTCCGTATAGTTTTTCCGTTGTTTTTTCTGTCTTTTTTATGCTATACTAAATGATAATATTGACTCTTTACAGAGATCCTACAGCAGACCGAACAGAAAGGAAATCTCATGGCAAGACAGGACAAATATGAAAAAATCCTTGATGCCCTCCAGACACTTCTGGAGGACCGCAACCTTCAGACGATCTCCGTCAGCGAGATCGCACAGACGGCAGGGATCGGGAAGGGAAGCATCTATTATTATTTTCCATCCAAGGAAGCCATCCTTGAGACGCTCATTGAACGAAACTACGAAAAGCCCCTGGAAACCGCAAAGCAGCTTGCCGGGCAGCCGGACATTTCTCCGTTTACCCGTATGGCAATGATTTTTCAGGCATGCCGGAATTCTTCCTCCGAATTTCTGAAATCGGAAAGCAATTCCATCGCAGAGGCTCAGGAAAAATCCTTCCTTCACCAAAAATACGTCTCACATATGATCGCCGAGATGAAACCGGTGCTCGCAGAGATCATCCGTCAGGGAATCCAGCAGGGAGAAATCCACTTTGACCGCCCGGAAGCACTGGCGGAGATCGTGCTGATCGTCCTGACCGTAAAGCTGGACAATACACTTGTCCCCTCTTCCCACGAGGAGATCCGCGACACCATCGCCGGACTGGTGACCCTCCTGGAAAAAGGCACAGAAAATCCGGCAGGCTCCCTGAATTTCCTGATGACTATCTGAAATTCGGGAGCCTGCCGGATTTTTCCGTCTTCTCTTCCGTTTCTGTCGGTTTTTATTTTTTCTCTATTTCCACCACTGCCACATCATACGGCTTCATGATGCGTCCGCTTTCCAGCTTCTCGCCGGTGAGCAGATCGACACTTCCCGCAAACAGTTCCGGCAGTGCGAGATCCTCTCCCTGGAAATTCATAATAAAGTAGAATTTTGTGGTGTCATTCTCACGGACAGCCACTTCCAGATCGGTTTTTTCCCCGATCACCGGAGCCACGCCCGCTCCCTGAACCGCCTGCTCCATCACGCGATCCAGAGAAGCTTCATCCAGATTTGCGCCTACATAGTAGACGGTACCCTTTCCATAGGAATTCTTCGTCACAGCCGGCATGCCAGCATAGAAATTACTGGTATACTCCGCGATCACCTCAGCGCCTTCCGTATGCATCAGATCGCACAGCAGCCGACAGGTACCGGTAGTTCCATCCTGGAAGCGGACGGTATTCTCCTGTTCCGGAGCCAGGGCGTCAATCTCTTCCACCCATACGCCAGCCATACTGCGCAGCGGTCCCGGGTATCCGCCCAGATATACGTTGTCGGACTGTCCGACGATTCCGCTCATAAAGGTTGTGATCAAAGTACCTCCGGCTTTTACAAACGCTTCCAGCGCCTCTGCCACACCTTCTTTTACCATATACAGAACCGGAGCCACGATTACCTGATATTTGCTGAAATCCCCGTCCGTCGGGATCATGTCCACGGCGTAATTTTTCTTGTACAGACTGCGGTAATACTGATGGATCTGATCCACATACATCAGATCTTTGTTCGGTCCGCTGGTGTATTCCAGCGCCCAGTAGTTGTCCCAGTCAAAGATCACACCGATCCGGGAATCCGGCATGGAGCCAAGGATCGTATCTCCCAGCTGCTCCAGTTCATGACCAAGCTGGGCAACCTCGCGGAAAACTCTCGTATTCTCTGTTCCCGCATGGGCGATCACTGCTCCATGGAACTTCTCACAGGCACCCACGGAACGGCGCAGCTGGAAGAACTGGATCGTATCCGCGCCGTGCGCCATCGTCTGATAACTCTGTGCCCGCATCTGTCCCGGCTTTTTCAGAGAGTTGTACGGCTGCCAGTTCTGCTGGCTCGGCGTCTGCTCCATCAGCATGAACGGCTCGTTTTTCAGGCCGCGCATCAGGTCATGGCACATAGCGGTTCCGCTCCACGGCGTATCGTAGCTTGGATAATTGTCCCAGGAAACGATATCCATCTCTTTGCCCCATTTGAAATAATCCAGTCCTTTATAGGTTCCCATCAGGTTGGTGGTAATCGGTGTATCCGGATCGTATTTGCGGATGATATCCCGCTCCATCTTGAAGTTCTCCAGAATGCTGTCGGAATTAAACCGGCGGTAATCGATGGAAATTCCGGCAAACGCAGTCTTATCCTCGCCGATTCCTTCACTGAGGGCATTGGGAAGAACGATCTCGTCCCAGTCGTAGATCGTATGGCCCCAGAATTCCAGATTCCATGCCTTGTTCAGTTCTTCGATGGTGTGATATTTCTTTCTCAGCCATACGCGGAAGGCTTTCTCACAGTTTTCACAGTAGCACTCTCCGCCGTACTCATTGTTCACATGCCAGCAGGAAACCTTGCCTGTCTTTCCATACCGTTCCGCCAGTTTTTCCACCAGGGCGGCTGCATATTTCTGGTAAACCGGGCTGTTGGGGCAGGCGTTGTGCCTCTGTCCGAATTTGTGATGCCGGCCTTCATAATCCGTACGCGCAACCTCCGGATACCGTTTCACCAGCCATGCCGGAAGAGCTGCTGTGGAAGTAGCCATCACGATGTCATAATTTTCCTTCTCCAGCATCTCCACGATCTCATCCAGCTCACGGAAATCGTACTGCTCCTCGGACGGCTGGATCTTCGCCCAGGAAAATACATTGATGGTTGCACTGTTGATCCCTGCGTCACGGAACATCCGCATGTCTTCCTCCCATACCTCTCTCGGCCACTGGTTGGGATTGTAATCTCCTCCATACAGGATCCTCTTGAATGGTTTTTTCATTTTACTGTGTCCTCTCTTTCCGGCAGTCTGTCTGCGTCTCCGGGTTTCCGTTTCCCCGGAAGCAAAAACAAAACTGCTCCCTTTCTGTGACCGTTCAGTCAACTGAACGGTTACCCTTTCTGATAATTTGATTATACTACCGGTAGACAGAGAAATGTATAAGATGTTAAACTAAATAATATAAGATTTTGAAACTATCCTGTCACAGAACACAGAAAGCGAGGTATCTGCATGGCAATCTATTTCGGACTCTCTCCCTTTGATCTTCCCCTCACCCTGGAAAGTATTGGAAATCACTGGGCCCAGGAGACCATCTCCCGTCCGGAGGGCTATCCTCTGTACCACTGGCTCCAGACCGAACAGGGCAGCGGCACCATAGAGATCGGCACTTCCGTCTTTTCCCTGAAACCCGGCGAAGGGATCCTGATCGCTCCTGATATTCCTCACCTTTATTACCGGACCGGCAAACTCTGGACAACTTCCTTTGCTACTTTCACCGGCACCCTGCGGCAGGAAATCCCCAAGATCACCGGCAGTGCTCCCTTCACCCTGGTATCTGCCGCTGACGGCCAGAAATACAGCCGCTGGGTCAGCAAGATCATCCAGGCCCACGAACACCGCCAGCTGGACGCCGCGGAACTTTCCGGACAGTGCTATGCCTTCCTGATGAGCTTCGTCTACGGCAAACAGAGCCGGGAACTGGCGGACCAGCCCCTTTATCAGAAATACGTCCTTCCGGTAATAAAAGAAATCGAAACAAATTACAGCCAGCCGCTGACCGTCACCGGCCTGTGCAGCCAGGTCTATGTCACACCCCAGTATCTCTCCCGGCTGTTCAAACGTTTCCTTGGCAGCTCTGTCTATACTTATCTGATGAACTACCGCATCCAAAAGGCAAAAGAGCTGCTGATGAACCGCCCGGAGACAGAGATCCAGCACATTGCCCACCAGGTGGGCTTTCAGGACGCAAGCCACTTTATCTCCGTCTTCCGGACTGCCACCGGATATACTCCGCTGGAATTCCGGAAATTGCATTAGAGCGGCAGACGGACGATCTGCCCCATCTGCTCTGCCTCTTCCATGCTGTGGGTCACAAGGATCACCGTTTTTCCTTCACACAGTTTCCTGGTATAAGCCATGGTCCGCTCCCGGCTCTCCTGGTCCAGTCCCTGAAAAGGTTCATCCAGAAACAGGACCTCCCACCGGGCGTACAGCGCCCGGAGCAGCGCGACTCTCTGCCGCATGCCACCGGACATTTCCCTGACCGGCTGTCTCTCACATCCGCCCAGTCCCAGCTCCTGCATGCCGCGGCTGATCTCTTCCCAGCTCCCTTTGTCTTTCTCCCAGAGCTTTTTCTTCCTGACCATACGGATATTGGCAAAAGCGCTCAGGTTTTCACAGAGTCTCGGCTCCTGAAATACCGCGCTGATCCTCTTTGTCTCCAGCCCTGTCACCGTTCCCCGGTCAGGGGTCTCCAGTCCCATCAGGATCCGAAGGAGCGTCGTCTTTCCCGCGCCGGAGGGCGCCATCAGACAGGTGGTTCTTCCGGCCGGAAACGTAAGGGACAAATCCCGGAATACCACATGTTCCCCGTAAGCCTTTGTCAGATTTTCTATCACGACAGGCGTTTCATTTCCTGCCGGAAATCCTTTCTGTTTCTTTTCCCCCTCATGGATGTTCTGTTTTGTCATTGTCTCACCTCATTCTTTCCAAAAGGGATACGCCGCGGTCGATCAGATACAGAAAAAGCTTCTCAAAGGCAAAACTCAGCAGTACGATCACGATCGTCCACGCGAACAGATCCGGCGTGTTCAGATACACCTTCGCCTGATACAGCTGTTCCCCAATGGAATTATCCGGAATGCCGATGACCTCCGCAGCCACCCCCGCCTTCCAGCAAAGCCCAAGCCCCACCGAACATCCGGTGCGGAAATACGGAAGGATCTGCGGCAGATACAGATATCTCAGGCGCACCGGCCGTGAAAGATCAAAAACATCCGCCATCTCCATCAGCTTCCGGTCCAACTGCTTTTCTCCATCCAGGACATTGGTGTAAATGATCGGGAATACCATCAGAAAGGAGATCACCACAGACAGGTTTCTCGACGGCACCCAAATGAGTACAAGGATGACAAAGGATGCTACCGGTATCGCCTTGATCGTGAGAACAAACGGCCGGAGAAATTCCTCCACCCGGCGGAATTTTACGGCAAAACCGGCTCCCGCCACGCCCGCCGCTGCCGCAAAAAGAAAGCCTCCTGTGATCCGCACCACAGAAAACAGCACGCTGCTCCAGAATTCCCCTGTGGGAAGCAGAGTCAAAAGACGCCGGAAAACAGCGGCAGGAGATACCAGCAGTATCTCCTGTCCAATCCACATGCTGACCAGCTGCCAGATGATCAGCCAGGCAGCCACAGCCCATATTTTTATTTTATTCTTCCGATTCGATGTAGTAGAAGTCATCTCCTGGCAATGTCCCTCCTATGGATTGCGGATTCTGTTCGTTCAATACAGACAGATAACCGGAAAGTTTCTCTTTCATCTCTTCACCTGCAAGGTAGACGATATTGCACTCCGGCAGCGCTTTCAGCGCCACTTCCTCCGTAACGATCTCATAATTTCCCACCAGCTTTGCGGCTTCCTCTGTATTTCCATTGACATATTCCACCGACTCCTGGTAATGTTTCAGGAAGTTTTCCACCGCTTTCGGGTGCTCCTGTGCAAATTCCGTGCGCACCACGGTAGCGCCGGTGATCATCGTACTCTTTTCTTCACCGTCTGCCTGTACCTTTTCCCATTCCTCCGTCAGATCAAGGGCAACGCGAAGGGAAGGATTCTTGGTCTGCGCGGTGGTCACAAACGGCTGAGGAAGCATGGCGATCCCGGAGCTGTCTGCTGTGATCGCAGCCACACATTCGGAATGTTCACTCTTCCACTCGATCGTCACGTCCGTTCCCGGTACAAGTCCATTCTGTTCCAGTACATAATTCAGCGCATACTCCGGCGTGGAGCCTTTTCCGCTGGCATAAATGGTCTTTCCTTTCAGATCCGCAGGGGACTGCACGGTATCGCCGTTCCCAACAAGATACAGAACGCCCAGCGTATTGACCGTAAGCACCTGAACAGCGCCGTCCGTATTGTTGTACAGAATACTTGCAAGGTTTGCCGGCACAGCCGCGATATCCACATTGCCCTGGGCGATCTGCGGCGTCACTTCGTCGGGAGACGCCACAATCTGAAAGGTATAATTTTCATCGGTGACCGCCTGCTGGTCCACATCATCCATGAATTTCACCATGCCCATCGCTGTAGGACCTTTGAGTGCGGCAATCCGAACCTCCACCGGCTCCGATGACTCCGGCTCGCTTTCCGACACCGTCTGGCCGTCTGATTCAGAGTCCGTCTTCGCCTGGCTGCCCGATTCCGAAACCGCCTGACTCTCAGTGTTTGATGCGGAACTTCCGGACACGGAAGATTCCCCGCCGCCGGAGCATCCCATAAGCGCGGATGCCGCCAATAATGCCGCCATCAACAGCGCAGACCATCTGCCGCCTGACTTTTTCCATTGTTTCATTTTTCACTATCCTCCTGTTGTACGTTTTTTCTGTCCTGAAAAATTTTTCGGTGTCCCTGTCCAGTCTTTTGCCGGTTGCTGTTCACGGCTGCATCGTCAGTAACAGTTCAGCTGGCTGAACGATTGCCACCGTTAGTCTACCAGCTTGTCCAGTTCCTTGACATGTTCGGTCTCACTGGAAACCTTATGGTTTGCCTGAGCCGCGTATTTGTTGACCGCCGCCTGAGATTTTTTGATCGGCTGCATGGTTCCTGCGCCTGCCACACATCCGCCCGGACATGCCATGCCTTCCAGCAGGTAACCGTTGTATTTTCCTGCTTTCGCCATCGTCAGCAGCTTCCGGCACTCCCGAAGCCCCTCCGCGTTGGCAATTTTCACCTCACGGTCCGGATATCTCTGGTGGATCACATCCTCCACAGATTTTGCCACACCGCCGGCAACGGCAAAGTTCCGTCCATCCACAGAAGCATCATTGACGCCGTTGGGATCTTCTTCGATGGCTTCCAGATCCAGCTGGCGCGCCTCAAAAATACCCGTCATTTCTTCAAAGGTCAGAACGAAATCCACTTCACTGCGGACATCGTTGCGCATCGCTTCCAGCTTTTTCGCCGCACACGGTCCGATAAAGACCACTTTCGCATTGGGATTGTGGTGCTTGATCAGGCGCGCAGTCAGCGTCATCGGAGTCAATGCCATGGAAATACAGTTGGCATAATCCGGGAACAGCTTTTTCGCCATGGATGACCATGCCGGGCAGCAGGACGTTGCCATAAAAGGCAGATGCTCCGGAACTTCCTCCAGAAAATCGTTTGCCTCCTGGGTCGCGCACAGATCCGCTCCGATCGCCACCTCAAAGACATCGGCAAATCCCAGCTCCCTCATCGCCGCACGTAGCTTTCCGGGCGTTACCTTCGGTCCGAACTGTCCGACAAACGCCGGCGCCAGCGCTGCATATACCCGCTCTCCCGAACGGATCGCGCGGATGACCTGGAAAATCTGTGACTTGTCTGAAATCGCGCCGAACGGACAGTTGACCAGACACTGGCCGCAGGAAACACAGCGGTCGTAATCGATGTCCGCTTTTCCGTTTTCATCGGAATGGATCGCGTCCATACCACAGGCAGCCGCACAAGGGCGTTCCTGCACGATGATGGCATTGTAACCACATACCTCCGCACATTTTCCGCATTTGATACATTTTTCCGGATCAATGTAGGAACGTCCGTTGGTCCGGTCCAGCGTCACCGCATTCTTCGGACAGACTTCCACACAGGGATGCGCCAGACAGCCCTGACATCCGTCCGTCACAAACACCCGCTTCTCCGCACAGGCATTGCACGCAAACTTGATCACATTGATCAGCGGCGGCGTATAATAGGTTTCCGTCTGATCCGCCAGTTCAATGTTGTCCGACAGCGGCGCATGTTCACCGGCGCCTCTGCACGGCAGTCCCATCGCCAGACGAAGACGTTCTCCTACGATCGCCCGCTCCAGAAAAACGTCATTTCGAAAGTTTCCGATTTCTCCCGGAATAATCTCGTAGGGAAGCTCCTCGATCCTTTTTCCCACATAACCGTCTGTCTCGTACGCCATCCGGGCAATCTCTGTAAAAATAGAATGGCGGATTCCCTGAATTCTCGTCTCTACTCCTCTCACTTGTCTACCTCCTGCTTTCTCATTGATTTATTGTAAAAATCCTTCACAATCTTCCTGCACCTGTGAATATTTTGTAACAGCTCAGTCAGCTGAACTGTTACAATCTTTTTTCATTATACACAAATTTGTATGAAATTACAACCTGGCAGGAAGTACACAAAGTGAAACAAAATGATAACAAATTTCAACGACAGATCTGCCGGTATGATTTTTTATCTATGAGATTGTCCGGAGAAGTTTTCCAAAAGAAATGCCTTATCTCCGGCATTCTGTCGGAGATAAGGCATTTCTTATCTTTGAACAATATAAATTTTATTCAGCGATTGCTTACTTATTATTCAGAGCAGCCTGTGCAGCAGCCAGACGTGCGATCGGCACACGGAACGGTGAGCAGGATACGTAGTTCAGTCCTACTTTGTGGCAGAACTCTACGGAAGACGGATCTCCGCCGTGCTCTCCGCAGATTCCCATTTTCAGGGTCGGTTTTGTAGCGCGTCCTTTTTCAGCTGCCATCTTGATCAGCTGGCCAACGCCTTCCTGATCCAGTTTCGCAAACGGATCGGACTCGTAAATCTTGTTCTCATAGTAAGAACCAAGGAATTTACCAGCGTCGTCACGGGAGAAGCCGAAGGTCATCTGAGTCAGGTCGTTGGTTCCGAAGGAGAAGAACTCTGCTTCCTCTGCAATCTGATCAGCGGTCAGTGCAGCACGCGGAATCTCGATCATAGTACCAACATGGTAGTTGATGTACTCGCCTTTTTCCTTCATAACTTCTTCTGCTGTATTTACAACAACTTCTTTGACAAATTTAAGCTCTTTCTTCTCGCCAACCAGCGGAATCATGATCTCAGGAACGATATCGTATCCCATCTCTTCTTTCACTTCGATAGCAGCCTCGATGATTGCTCTTGTCTGCATCTTAGCGATTTCCGGATAGGTAACTGCCAGACGGCATCCACGATGACCCATCATCGGGTTGAACTCATGCAGTTCATCACATCTAGCCTGTACTTCTTCCGGTGTCAGACCCATATCTTCTGCCAGAGCTTTGATATCTTCTGCAGCAGTCGGAACAAACTCATGCAGCGGCGGATCCAGATAACGTACAGTCATCGGACGGCCTTTCAGAGCTTTGTACATTGCCTTGAAGTCCTCTTTCTGATAAGGGATCAGCTCGTTCAGAGCTGCTTCTCTCTCTTCTACAGAATCAGACAGGATCATCTTACGGATCTTCGGAATACGCTCCGGATCGAAGAACATATGCTCGGTACGGCAAAGGCCGATTCCCTCTGCACCAAGTTTTACAGCGTTCTCGGTATCTGCCGGTGTATCTGCATTGGTACGAACCTGCAGTTTACGGAACTGATCTGCCCAGCGCATGATACGTCCGAAGTTTCCGCCTACGGAAGCTTCTACAGTCTTGATATCGCCTTTGTAGATCTTACCTGTGGTTCCATCCAGAGAAATGTAATCTCCTTCATGGAAAGTATATCCGCCAAGTTCGAAATATTTTGCTTCTTCATCAATCTTGATCTCACCGCATCCGGATACACAGCAGGTTCCCATACCACGTGCAACAACAGCTGCGTGGGAGGTCATACCACCGCGTACGGTCAGGATACCTTCCGATGCATGCATACCCTCGATATCTTCCGGAGAGGTCTCCAGACGAACCAGGATAACTCTTTCACCTTTCTCATGAGCAGCTTTTGCTTCATCAGCGGTGAAGTATACTTTACCAGCCGCAGCTCCCGGAGATGCCGGCAGAGCGGAACCGATTACTTCGCCTGCTTTCAGAGCAGCCGCATCGAAGGTCGGATGCAGCAGCTGATCCAGGGATTTCGCATCGATACGGCATACAGCCTCTTCCGGTGTGATCATTCCCTCGTCTACCAGGTCACAAGCGATCTGGATAGCAGCCGGAGCAGTTCTCTTTCCGTTACGTGTCTGCAGGAAGAACAGTTTGCCTTCCTGGATGGTGAATTCCATATCCTGCATATCGCGGTAATGGTTTTCCAGTTTCATGGCAAGGCTCATAAACTGATTGTAGCACTGCGGCAGATCCTCAGCCAGCTTGCTGATTGGCTGCGGAGTGCGGACACCGGCTACAACATCCTCGCCCTGTGCATTGATCAGGTACTCACCAAAGATACCTTTTGCACCGGTAGACGGGTTACGGGTAAATGCAACACCTGTTCCGGAGGTATCACCCATGTTTCCGAATACCATGGTCTGTACGTTTACGGCTGTTCCCCAATCGCCCGGGATATCGTTCATACGACGGTAAACGATAGCACGCGGATTGTCCCAGGAACGGAATACGGCTTTTACAGCCTCCATCAGCTGTTCCTTCGGATCCTGCGGGAACTCAGCGCCGTTCATATTTTCAGAATAAACAGCTTTAAATCTCTTAACCAGTTCTTTCAGATCGTCGGTAGTCAGTTCGGTGTCGTAATGAACGCCTTTTGCCTCTTTCACTTCGTCGATGATCTTCTCGAAGAAAGATTTCGGAACTTCCATAACTACGTCTGAGAACATCTGGATAAATCTTCTGTAAGAGTCATATGCGAATCTCGGATTTCCGGTCTTCTTTGCGAAGCCTTCTACGGATACGTCATTCAGACCCAGGTTCAGGATAGTATCCATCATACCAGGCATGGATGCTCTAGCTCCGGAACGAACGGATACCAGCAGCGGATTCTCGGTGTCTCCGAATTTCTTTCCGTTCTCCTGCTCCAGCCATGTCATTGCCTCGAAGATCTGATTCTGGATTTCTTCTGTGATCTTCTTTCCGCTCTCATAGTAATTTGTGCAGGCCTCTGTTGTAACTGTGAAGCCCTGCGGAATCGGCATGCCAAGATTGGTCATCTCTGCCAGGTTGGCACCTTTACCACCAAGAAGGTTTCTCATATTGGCGTTACCTTCATTGAATAAGTAAACCCATTTTGCCATAGTTACTTTTCCTCCTAAATAATGATTTGATTATAGTAGAGTATCCTCTCTATGTACTGCCCCGATCCTGCCTGATGCGAAACGGTCTGCCAGCCTGTCCCACTGCCTGACCGGGCCATTTTCTGTGCCTGAAATCCACTCTTTGATTCGCAGACACACACCAGAGCTGACGTTACCGACAGCCCTGGCATCGCACACATTTATTTTACCATAAGTACGTCTTTAGTCAATGAAAAAACTGCCAATTTTCTACATTATTTCTTGTGCTTTGTGTCTAATACCAGGTGTCTTGGAAGACCGTTTACCATAATCGGCTGGTAGTCTCCCTGGATCAGAGGCTTCACATAATCGATAAAGTCTTTGGTCACATAATCCCCTTCCCGGTTCAGCCACTCTCTCGGCACCAGTTTCTCCTCATTAGCAATCCGGTGAACGTCATAAATTCCCGCGGAACTCATATACGGATCATCGGCGATACGGTCGATGACAACCATCTTTCCGGTATCCCCTTCATCTGCCGCCTTGACTGCCGCTCCGCCTACCATAAACGCTTCATCGATATCCACACGGGATGCGATGTGGGACGCACTTCTCTGCAGCGTGGAGAATTCCACACTTCTGGTCTTGCATCCAATCTCCGCAGCCAGGAAGCCTGCAAGATATGCGGCCGTTCCCTGAAGCTGCTTATGTCCGAACGCGTCCACATAATCTCCGCCTCCGGAAAGTTCACACACGTATCTGCCGTCCGCAAGGTGAATGCCTTCCGATACCGCTATCACAATGGAGGTTTTCTTTTTCAGCAGTTCCTTTACCTTTTTCAGGAATTTCTGAATATCGAAATCCACTTCCGGCAGATAAATCAGATCCGGTCCTTCACATTCCTCCGTTTTTGCCAGCGCCGTAGCTCCGGTGAGCCATCCCGCATTGCGCCCCATGACCTCGATCACCGTGATCATTGGTTTGTCATAGGTCAGGCCCAGTGCGTCGCGGATCACTTCCTTGGTGGATGCTCCGATGTATTTGGCTGCGCTTCCGAATCCCGGTGTATGGTCTGTCAGCGCCAGGTCATTGTCGATCGTTTTCGGCACACCGAGGAATTTCTGCGGCTGTCCGGTCAGAATTCCGTAATCACTCAGCTTTTTGATCGTGTCCATGGAATCATTGCCGCCGATATAGATAAACGCCTCAATATCAAGACGGTTCAGGATTTCGAAGATTTTCTCAAAGATTTCCCGGTTCTCATGGATCTCCGGCAGTTTATAACGGCAGGAACCGAGAAAAGCGGAAGGCGTCCGCTTCAGGAGTTCAATGTCCAGTTCCGAATGGATCTGGGTGGACAGATCCACATATTTTTCATCCAGAAGTCCCTGAATGCCGTGAAGCATACCGTATACTTTGTGAAAACCACGTTCCTTCGCATTTTTATATACGCCGGCCAATGAGGAATTGATCACGGATGTCGGTCCTCCGGACTGTCCTACGATAATATTTCTTTTTTTCTTCATAATGTACGACCTCCTGTTACATTTGCATGATGCGCTTAGTGGTATTATAGCAGAGTGCCAGCAGTTTTTACAATATGTTTTTGTGATTTGTTATATTTTTTCAACTTTTTTGACTGTTTATACAGTAAAAATAACATAATCGTTCAATCACAGAAAAAAGCAAAATGACCGATTTTTCATCCGGACGCCATGTGCAAAGTCCTATACCTGCACAGAAGCCGCCCGAATGTGAATCGGTCATTTTCTTTAATTTATCAGTGTTTTTATGCCGAAATAGATCAATACAATGGCTCCAAGAACAATCCGGTACCATCCAAACACTTTGAAATCATGCTTTTTGATATATTTCATCAGGAACTTGATTGCAAATACGGAAACCACAAAAGCGACCGCCATTCCAAGAACCAGCATACCCACTTCCACTCCTGTGAAAGAAAATCCATGGCTCAGGATCTTCAGAAGACTTGCCCCAAACATAACCGGGATTGCCAGGAAAAACGTGTACTCAGCCGCGAGCTCTCTGGAGGTTCCCAGCAGGATTCCTCCGATGATCGTCGCGCCGGAACGGGAAGTTCCCGGAATGATTGACAGAAGCTGGAACACACCGATCAGAAGAGCTGTCTTCCAGTCGATCTCACGGATTTTCTTCATCCGCGGCTTTCTGGTTTTGTTATAGTTCTCGATCACGATGAAAAGGATGCCGTAGATGATCAGCGTCAGCGCAACCACTACATAGTTCATCAAGTGTGCTTCGATCCAGTCGTTAAACAGAAGACCTATCACAGCCGCCGGCAGACAGGATACGGCAATTTTCAGCCACATCACGATCTTATTCATATAGAAGTAATTATCGGCAAAATTCTGGAATTTTGCAAGAGCCGGAACATCACTTGGATTTGCGAAATAGCTCTTCTCTCTCCTTTTTGCCTTTGTGTGGAACGGCCACAGGTCCCAGAAATAGATTACGACAACGGCCAGGATCGCTCCCAGCTGGATCACTACCTCAAACACATTCATGAAATCCGCGTCCGCCTTCAGCGGAAAGATCTCATTGACCAGTATCATGTGGCCGGTGCTGCTGATTGGAAGCCATTCGGTGATTCCCTCTACGATACCAAGCAGAACAACCTTCAGCCATTCAATAAATTCCATTTGCTGTACCTCTCTTACTCTCTTTTTCTCTTTTGACGCTATTTACAACTTATCACATTCTTCCCAAAATTACAATAGGTGGGGACGAAAAGACCGCGGGAAGACCGGGCGGGCAGGCGGGGGCGTTCTGGAATGCGTGCTCACTCCGACATTCGGACGATGCGGGCGGGGTGTTCGCCGGGGCAAAGAGCGCGCTTCTGGGGTGTCTCTCCGGTTGATTTTGGGTTGTATACAGAAACAGGCAGGACATCTTGGAGGTGTCCTGCCTGTTTCTTCTTTTTACGCTGATTATTTTGTTACTTATAATCTGTATCTGTTTTCCTGATTTTCAATCAGTTATCGTTTGTCGATGGTCGCAATATCGATCAGGGTCAGTTTTTTGACGTCTGTGTTTTCCAGACTGGTTACCAGCGCGGTTGCGGTATCCAGGGAAGTCAGGACGTTGACGCCTGTCTCGATGGCATTTCGGCGGATGATAAAGCCGTCTTTTGCATGTTCGATTCCCTGGGACGGGGTGTCGATGACAAGATCGATCTTGTGGCCCAGGATCAGGTCCATCAGATTCGGGGACGGCTGTTCCAGTTTGTTGGTGCGGACTGCGTCTACGCCGTTTTCCTGCAGTATTTTGGCTGTGCCCCGGGTCGCATAGATGCGGTAGCCGATTTCCTGGAACCGCTGTGCGATAGGGATGATATCCTGTTTGTCCTCGTCTTTGACGGTGATGATCATATTTTTATGCTTCGGAAGATTGATGCCTGCGCCAAGGAATGCTTTGTACAGCGCTTCGTTGAAGGTCTTGGCGATTCCCAGGCATTCTCCGGTGGATTTCATCTCCGGTCCCAGGGTGATGTCTGCGCCGCGGATCTTCTCGAAGGAGAATACCGGCATCTTGATGGCGATGTAGTCGGCTTCTTTCTGCAGTCCCGGCTCGTATCCCATCTCACGGATGGTTTTGCCCAGGATCACCTGTGTTGCCAGCGGTACGATCGGGATTCCGGTTACTTTGCTGATATAAGGCACGGTTCTGGAAGAACGTGGATTTACCTCGATCACGTAGACATCCTCACCGCATACGATAAACTGGATATTGATCATTCCGATGACATGCAGGGATTTCGCAAGTCTTTTGGTGTACTCTACGATGGTTTCCTTAGCGTTCTCGCTGATGGACTGTGCAGGATATACGGAAATACTGTCTCCGGAGTGTACGCCGGCGCGCTCGATGTGTTCCATGATTCCAGGAATCAGGATATCTGTACCGTCGCATACAGCATCTACCTCAATTTCCTTGCCCTGCAGGTATTTGTCTACCAGGATCGGGTGCTCCTGTGCGATCCGGTTGATGATTCCGATAAACTCATCGATATCTTCATCACTGATCGCGATCTGCATGCCCTGTCCTCCAAGTACATAGGACGGACGTACCAGTACCGGATAACCCAGCTCATTGGCAGCTTTCTTTGCTTCTTCCGCGGTAAATACGGTATGTCCGGACGGACGCGGGATCTCACATTTCTCCAGGATCGCGTCGAACAGCTCACGGTCTTCCGCGGCGTCTACGTTCTCTGCAGAAGTTCCAAGGATCGGAACGCCCATCTTGATCAGTGCCTGCGTCAGCTTGATCGCAGTCTGTCCGCCGAACTGTACCACTGCACCGTCCGGTTTCTCAATGTTAACAATATTTTCTACATCTTCCGGTGTCAGCGGCTCGAAATACAGTTTGTCTGCAATGTCAAAGTCCGTGCTGACGGTTTCCGGGTTGTTGTTGATGATGATCGTCTCATATCCGGCTTTCTTGAATGCCCAGGTACAGTGTACGGAACAGAAGTCGAACTCGATTCCCTGTCCGATACGGATCGGGCCGGAGCCAAGTACCAGAACTTTCTTTCTGTCATGGGTCTCAACCGCTTCGTTCTCACCGCCGTACACGGAATAATAATACGGTGTAGTGGCAGCAAACTCTGCCGCACAGGTATCTACCATCTTGTAGGCAGCGGTAATATCATACTCTCTGCGCAGGGCTTTGATCTCATCCTCCGTCTTTCCGGTGAGATTTGCGATCACATAGTCCGGGAACTCAAGACGTTTCGCTTCACGCAGCAGATCCTCGGTCAGTTCCTTTGTCTTCAGCGCCTGCTCCATCTCTACCAGGATCGCGATCTTGTCAATAAACCATACGTCGATCTTTGTGATGGCATGGATCTGTTCGTAGGAAATGCCGCGGCGCACTGCCTCTGCAATTCTCCAGATTCGCATATCATCGACGATGGACAGTTCTTTCACCAGTTCTTCTTCAGTCAGTCCTGTGAAATCGTAGGACATCAGAGAATCCACATGCTGCTCCAGGGAACGGATCGCTTTCATCAGCGCGCCCTCAAAGCTGTTGCAGATACTCATAACCTCACCGGTTGCCTTCATCTGTGTGGTCAGCGTACGTTTCGCGCTGATAAACTTATCGAACGGAAGGCGCGGAAGTTTTACGACACAGTAGTCCAGCATCGGCTCAAAGCTTGCGTATGTCTTGCCTGTAATGGCATTCGGGATCTCATCCAGGGTATAGCCCAGAGCGATCTTTGCCGCTACCTTTGCGATCGGGTATCCGGTCGCCTTGGAAGCCAGCGCGGAAGAACGGCTGACACGCGGGTTTACCTCGATGACGCAGTATTCAAAGCTGTCCGGATTCAGTGCGTACTGCACGTTACATCCTCCGGTGATGCCCAGCTCGGTGATAATGTTCAGCGCAGAAGTACGCAGCATCTGGTACTCCTTGTCGCCCAGGGTCTGGGATGGAGCCACTACGATACTGTCTCCGGTGTGAACGCCGACCGGGTCAATGTTTTCCATATTACATACGGTGATGCAGTTTCCTGCACTGTCACGCATTACTTCATACTCGATTTCTTTCCATCCGGCGATGCAGCGCTCTACCAGAACCTCGCCCACACGGGAGAGACGCAGACCGTTGGAAAGAATCTCGATCAGCTGCTCCTCATCATAAGCGATACCGCCGCCGCTTCCGCCCAGGGTGTAAGCCGGACGAAGCACAACCGGATAGCCGATCTTATTGGTGAATTCAATACCGGTCTCCACATCATGTACCACCAGAGATGCCGCTACCGGCTCACCGATTTTTTCCATCGTATCCTTGAATTCCTGACGGTCCTCTGCTTTCTTGATCGTCTGAGAGGTGGTTCCGATCAGGCGGACATTGTGCTCACGCAGGAATCCGCATTCTTCCAGTTCCATCGCCAGGTTCAGTCCCGCCTGTCCTCCCAGGGTGGGAAGAACGCTGTCCGGCTGTTCCTTGATGATCAGCTGCTCCACAACCTCTACAGTCAGCGGCTCAATGTAAACACGATCTGCGATATCCTTGTCGGTCATAATGGTCGCAGGATTGGAGTTCAGAAGCACAACCTCGATGCCTTCCTCTTTCAGGGAACGGCAGGCCTGTGTTCCTGCATAGTCAAACTCTGCAGCCTGTCCGATAACGATCGGACCGGAACCAATGACCAGTACTTTTTTAATCTCAGGATTCTTTGGCATTACTGATTACCTCCCATCATCTGTAAGAAACGGTCAAACAGGTATCCGGAATCCTGTGGTCCAGGGCATGCCTCCGGATGGAACTGAACGGTGAAAATATTCTTTCCGGTGTATTTCAGTCCTTCGTTGGTACCGTCGTTGACGTTGATAAATGCAGGTACGGCAACCTTCGGATCAAGGTTGTCCGTATCTACCACGTAACCGTGGTTCTGAGATGAAATGTAGACGCGTCCGGTCTCCAGATCCTTCACCGGATGGTTGCCTCCGCGGTGTCCGTATTTCATCTTATGGGTATCCGCGCCGTTTGCCAGCGCCATCAGCTGATGTCCCAGACAGATCGCGAAGATCGGCACATCAGACTGATACAGCTTTTTGATCTCTTCAATGACCGTCGTACATTCCTTCGGATCTCCAGGGCCGTTGGAAAGCATGATTCCATCCGGCTGATCCGCCAGGATCTCCTCCGCGCTTGTCAGTGCAGGATAAATCGTAACCTGGCATCCTCTCTCATTCAGAGAACGTGCGATGTTGTTCTTTGCTCCCAGATCCAGAAGGGCTACTTTGTAACCGTCCCCTTTCAGCACGCTCTTTTCGCTGCAGGTTACTTTTTCTACTACTTTTCCGGTATTATATGCTTTTAACTTTGGAATGATTTCATCGAGATTATAATTTTCATTGGTGGTAATCATACCGTTCATGGTGCCTTTTTCGCGAAGAATCTTCGTCAAAGCTCTGGTATCAATTCCGGCGATCCCTGGAATATCGAATTTTTTCAGGAAATTCTGAATCGTATCCTGTGAACGGAAATTACTCGGCATTCTGGACAATTCTCTTACAATATATCCGTCCGGCCATGGCCGAAGGGACTCCTGATCCTCATAACAGATTCCATAATTACCGATGAGCGGATAAGTCATGCATACCGCCTGTCCTGCATAGGATGGGTCAGTGAGCACTTCCAGATATCCGGTCATGGACGTATTAAATACGATTTCACTGATAATTTCCTTCTGTGAACCAATGCTGGTTCCCGTAAAGACGTGTCCATCTTCCAATATTAGAAAAGCTTTCATCATTCCACCGTTTTCCTTTCTTTTTTCTCTTTGTATCCGTATATCTCCCTTTTATCTCCTTGCAGGGCATGGTAAGGGACTCTATACTCTAATCTTCAAAAGTTTATCACAGACCTCTTCCCATTTCAACCTTTTTTTCGCAAAATCCAAACTGTTGTAATTTTTTTCAAAAATCTGAAAAAAGGTGTTGACTTTTGGAATGAATGCTGGTATGATACATCTTGTTGAGCGGCACGGCCCGCAAGAAACTGAGAAAACCGAATATGCAGGAGTGGCGGAATTGGCAGACGCGCAGGCTTCAGGTGCCTGTGGTCGCAAGATCGTGTGGGTTCAAGTCCCATCTCCTGCATTCTCACTTTTTTGTTTGTTGTCCCGTAAAACATAAGTATGCAGGAGTGGCGGAATTGGCAGACGCGCAGGCTTCAGGTGCCTGTGGTCGCAAGATCGTGTGGGTTCAAGTCCCATCTCCTGCATCTTTTTTTATTTTCAAACACGCTCTAAGACATTTCGATAAATTTTCCCATTTTATAATTTTTCAATTTTTACTTCTCTTTTGATGTTTCCTCTTTTACTTTTTCCTATACAAAAATCAAATCATTGATATCGTATTTGTTTCCCGATAAAATTTTTCTTACAAAAAAACAGAGAAACGCCGCTCCCTGTTCTGCAGCATGTTTGAAAGTTCTTTCCTGCAATGCACAAACATACTCTGAAGCTTCTTCGTCTCTCTGCCTTTTTATCTGTTTTTACTTTTTCTTTTTTCCCGGAAACACAGATCCTATTACCATCAGGAAGGTTCCAATAAAAATAAAGAAATCCGAAAGATTGAACACCAGTTTCCGGATCTTTTCAATTTTACAGTTGATGCTGAAATAATCCGTCACAAATCCCTGATGCAGACGGTCAAAGCAGTTGCAGGCACCGCCGGCAAGCAGCAATGCTGCTCCGGTTTTTTCCATCTTTCTTTGCCCGCCTCTCAGAAACAGCAGTGCGTAGCCAAAAACAGCTCCCAGCATTGCCAGTGTGCCTTTCAGCAGGATTTCCGGCCGGTCGGACAAAAATCCTCCCGCCGCACCACTGTTATGAAGTTTTCGGATCCAGATCCTGTCTCCCAGAATCGAGTATTTCTTCCCCATCGGAAGTTTTTCCTCTGCATATTTTTTGATCAGCAAATCCCCGAGAAATGCTCCAAGAAAAATATTCAGGTATCCCATACGCTTCCTCTATTCCGGCTGTATGCTTTATTCTGCCGTTTTTTCTTCTTTAGTCTGCTCTGAAGCATTTTCATCTGCAGTCACTTCATCCTCTGCCTCTTCTTCGCGTTCTGCAACAGCCTCTGTATCTGCCCCGGATGTTTCCTGTGTCTCTTTCCATTCCGTTTCCGGTTTTTTTCCTTCCATACCGTCTTCCGGCTCAAACGCATCCTCCGGAACTTCCGTAAACTCTGCGTCCTCCGCCTTATCTTCCTTCTTCTCCGGAACAGGCGCGCCGCAGTACATGCAGAAAGAAGATTCTCTTGATACACTTGCCCCGCAGGACGGGCAGATGGTCATGCCTTTTTTCTCTGCTACCTGCTCCTTACATACTGCGATCTCTTTTTCCATATGCAGGATCTCCTGACAAAGTCCTGCAGTCTGCTCATCGAACGCCTCGCCATTTCTGTAGCGGCAGTAAATCTTACGGCCAATCTCCAGATAGCTGTTCTCGATTCTGCTCTCCAGCTGGCCCTGACGGCTGCGGATCTTCTGGATCTCCACAAACTCATCGGTTTTCTTTCCTACCGTTCCCATCGTCTCACGGAAAGTTTTACTGAGATTTTTCAAAAAATCATCGGACATATTCATTTTCTGTTTTCCTCCTGTCTTCAATTTTTTCCATTTTCGGACCCGATCAGCGGAATCTCCTGACCGCGAAGAAAGATTCTTGGTCCTCCGGTATGTTCAATATATTCTCTGGTGATCAGCACTTCACCAATGCTGTCATCCTTCGGGATTTCATACATGATATCCAACATGAATTCTTCTATGATCGCGCGGAGCGCACGGGCTCCCGTATCTTTCTCCAGCGCTTTTTTGGCAATCGCACGAAGCGCATCGTCTTCAAATTCCAGCTTCACCTCGTCCAGTTCCAGCAGTCTCTTATACTGTTTGAGAATCGCGTTCTTCGGCTCTTTCAGGATCTCCACCAGCATGTCCTCGGTCAGAGGCTGCAGGGTAAACACGATCGGAAGGCGCCCAAGGAACTCCGGTACCATTCCGAAGACTCTCAGATCTTCCAGCGTCACCTTGGAGAGAATGTCCTTATCCTCGTCATACTTGTCTTTCAGATCCGCCTGGAAACCGATGGATGCCTGTTTGTTCAGACGTTCCTTGATAATATCCGGAAGATCCGGAAATGCTCCGCCGCAGATAAAGAGGATATTCCTGGTATTTATCGTTGTCAGCGGCACCATCGCATTTTTGCTGTTGGCGCCCACCGGAACCTCAATATCGCTTCCCTCCAGCAGTTTCAGCATTCCCTGTTGTACGGCCTCTCCGCTTACATCTCTTTGATTGGTGTTCTTTTTCTTGGCGATCTTATCAATCTCATCGATAAAAATAATTCCATGTTCTGCCCGTTCCACATCATTGTCTGCCGCAGCCAGAAGCTTGGATACCACACTCTCGATATCGTCTCCGATATAACCTGCTTCTGTCAGGGAGGTCGCATCAGTGATCGCAAGTGGCACATCCAGAAGACGTGCCAGGGTCTGCACCAGGTAGGTTTTTCCGGAACCGGTAGGTCCGATCATCAGCATATTGGATTTCTGAATCTCCACATCATCGCTGGATGGGGCAAACACTCTTTTATAATGATTGTAAACCGCTACCGCCATGACCTTTTTCGCATGCTCCTGTCCGATGACGTATTCATCCAGACGGGCTTTGATCACATGGGGCGGCGGGATGTCTTTGATGGAAAATTCCTTCTTCGGGGTCTGTTTCTCTTCTTTTTTCTTCACCCGCTGCTTTTTGGGAATCTGATTCTGAAGGCTGGACAGATCTACCATGCTTATGTTCGGCATGTTGTTCAGCATATCGTTATAGTTTATATTGCCGTTGTTCATCGTATCGAAGCTTTTCTGCATACACTCCGTACAGATGTTGATCCCTCCGGGCAGGCTGATCATTTTTCCTGCTTTACTCTCGGGACGCCGGCACATGAAGCAGACCTTTTCGTATTCGTCTTCCCTGACGGAATTCTGCTCAGAGCTGCCGGTGTGTTCGGTCATGTCTGTGCTCTGTTCTGTATCTCCGTTTTTTTCTCTATCTTCTGCCATTGATCTGTGTTCCTTTCTATTGTATGTCACTATTATAGCCTAATACCTATGCCTGGACAAGTGAAGATTTTATAAAGTGGGGGCGGTGGGTGCTGCTAGGTTCATACCGAATGTTTTGAGACTTAAAAAGAGGATACTTCAAAGTCGGGCTTTGAAAATATCCTCTTTGTAGGCATCACGTTATTTAGTTTCCGAATGGATTCAATCTGTTCTGTTGTTCCTCTTCGGTGGTCTGGGTTGGCATATCATCAGCGGAGCCGAGGGTGATGGTCAGGGTGTTTGGTTTGTATTCTCCTTCGTCGGCGCGCTGTACTACGATATCTACCGTCTCTCCTGCTGCGTAGTATGACAGGATGTCTTGCAGTCCGCTGGAGTTGGTTACGGTTCTTCCGTCAAATTCGGTCAGGATGTCACCTTTCTTGATTCCTGCTTCATCTGCCGGGCTGCCTTCCACTACTTCTACGATGCGGACGCCTGCCGGGATTCCGTAGGCTTCGCTGACGCTGCTTTCTACATCCTGCATGGTAATTCCAATGTAGGAAGCATCTGCTTCATCCACCTTATAGCGGGTGGTCAGGCTCATCAAGTTCTCCAGGATCGGCTCTGCTTTTGCGATCGGGATGGCAAATCCCATGCCTTCTACCTCTGCAGATGCGTATTTCGCTTCGTTGATTCCGATCAGTTCTCCGTTCATGTTCAGCAGTGCACCGCCGCTGTTGCCGGGGTTGATGGCTGCATCGGTCTGGATCAGTCCTTCTGAGGTCGTCTCCTGTCCGGTGGACTCGTCTGTGCTGGTGATGTCACGGTCTACCGCGCTTACATAACCGGAGGTTACGGACTGTCCGGTACCCAGTGCATTTCCAATGGCAACCACCTGATCTCCGACTTCCAGCGCGTCGGAATCTCCCATGGTCGCGATCTTAATCTGTGACTGAGTATCTTCCGGAATGTCGCTTAATTTTACAGACACAACTGCAAGATCGTTGGCCTCATCGGTTCCTTTGATCTGTCCTTCAATGGTGGTATCGTCATTGAAGGTTACGGACAGCTGGCTGGCGCCGGAAACCACATGATTATTGGTTGCAATCAGCAGTTCCTCGTCGTTCTGTCCGACGATCACTCCGGTTCCGCTGGCCGGCACTTCCTGGCTTGCAGTTCCGAAGAAGGTCTGCACTTCCTCAACGGTTGTGGTGGAAATTGCCACCAGTGACGGCATCGCACTCGTAGCGACATCCTTTACGGTCATACCGGAGGTATTGGTCGTGGTGCCTGATGCTGTAGCGTTGGTCACGGTGGTCGGGATCGTTACTTCATTGCTGGATCCCGCTCCTGTCAGCTGCATTCCCACCATACTGGTTCCTGTGAAAACGCCTCCGGCAACGAGTCCGAAAACGGCGCCCATTGCAATGACCATGCCCCATTTTTTTCCAAGAGACATCGGCTTTTTCACCTTCTTGTCTTTTTTTCTGTTCTGCCTGGATTCTTCCGGCTGCGGCACATTGATGTGATACGGCTGATAGCCGCTGCCTTTGTGCGCATCCCCTGTTTCCTGGGAACCGTTCTGGAATCCCTGACGCTGCTGATCATTCTGAAAATGATTCTGTCCGGTATAAGAAGCGCTGTTGTCTTCCTTCCGGTCTTCTCCGGTCAGCTTCGGGTTTACCCAGCTGTAAGTAGTTCCTGATGCCGGTTTCTCTTTCGCTGTCTCTTCGTTTGCCGTCTCATGGATCTTGGAAACAGATTCCTGTCCTTCGCTCTGCTGTGTTTCCTGCTCCATATATGTCTTTGCCTCCTCCGGCTGCTGCGCTGCTTCGGAAGCACCGGTATTCTGCTCAGATGAAAATCCCTGCTCCGTTTCTTTTCTGAATTCATCGCTCATCGCTTTTACCTCTTTTCCTCGTTCTTCCTGCCGGAATTTCATTCCGGTCTGTGAATCCTTCGGGAAATCGTAACCGTTCAGCCAGCTGAACGATTACGGCTCCGCCCATGAAAAATCGCTTCGCGATGGGGCAGAACCCATAAATGCTACGTTTCCATACGCTCTGCGCAGTTGCTGCGCAGACCTGACTGAATAATTACGTGAAATCTTTTTGTTTCATTCCCTGCTTTATCTTACAAAGCATATTTTAACGGCGAAATGTGTTCATTCTGTGATAAAAGTTTAAAAAAAGATTGAAAGCCCGGCAGACTCCCCGAAAACCAGGTTATTCCACCGTCACGGATTTTGCCAGGTTTCTCGGCTTATCCACATCCAGTCCTTTTCCGATGGACACATAGTAACCGAACAGCTGCAGCGGAATGATCGCCAGTGAATTGGTGAAATAGTGGTTGGTCTCCGGCAGATAGATCACGTAATCCGCGACCTTTTCCACTTCTGTATTTCCCGCATTGGTAACTGCCATCACAAACGCGCCTCTGGTCTTTACTTCCTGCACATTGCTCAACGTCTTCTTGTACAGCGACGGCTGAGTCAGAACCGCCACAACCAGCCGGCCTTCCTCGATCAGGGAAATGGTTCCATGTTTCAGCTCGCCCGCCGCATACGCCTCAGAGTGGATATAGGAAATTTCCTTCAGTTTCAGAGAGCCTTCCATGGAAATCGCATAGTCGATGCCCCGTCCGATAAAGAAGACATGCTCTGCCGCCAGATAACGGTTGGCAAAACGCTGTACATTTTCCTTATGGCTCAAAAGCAGGGAAATCTGTTCCGGAATCTGCTTCAAATCCTCCAGCATGCCCTGGAACTCCGCGTCGGACAGTGTGCCGCGCACTTTTCCGAATTTCATTGCCAGCAGGTAGTGGGCGATCAGCTGGGTGCTGTATGCCTTTGTTGTTGCAACCGCAATCTCCGGTCCTGCCCAGGTGTACATCACATTGTCCGCTTCCCGGGCAATGGAGCTTCCAACGACGTTGACGATGCCCAGGGTACGGACACCTTTTGCCTTCGCCTCACGAAGCGCCGCGAGCGTATCCGCCGTCTCTCCCGACTGGCTGACAATGATCACCAGTGTGTTGTCCTCAAAGATCGGATTCCGGTAACGGAATTCGCTGGCAAGATCCACTTCCACCGGAATTCTTGCCATCCCCTCGTAAACGTACTTGGCAGTCACTCCCGTGTGGTAAGCGGAACCGCAGGCAACAATATAAATCTTGCGGATGGAACGGATTTCCTCGTCCGTCATTCCCAGTTCCTCAATGACAATATCGTTTTCTTTCAGCCGTGGATTCAGAGTATCGCTGACGGCTCCCGGCTGTTCATGCATCTCTTTCAGCATGAAGTGTTCGTATCCGCCTTTTTCCGCCGCGTTAATGTCCCAGTCGATGTGGGTCGGCCGCTTTTCCAGTTCTTCTTCGTCGATGTTATAGAAGGTCAGGGAATCTCTGGTCAGCTTTACAATTTCTTCATTCTCCATAAAATATACATCACGGGTATATTTCAAAACCGCCGGAACGTCAGACGCGATAAAATTGCCTTCCTTTCCTGCTCCGACGATCAGCGGGCTGTCTTTCCGCACCGCATAAACCTCATCCGGATGATCTCTGAACAGAATTCCAAGGGCGTAAGACCCCTCCACCCGGTGCATGATCTTCACGATGGTGTCCAGCGGGTTTCCGTTGTAATAGTAATCCAGCATATGGGCAATAACTTCCGTATCCGTTTCCGATACAAACTGATAGCCGCGGCTTTCCATTTTCTTTTTCAGTTTTACGTAATTTTCGATGATTCCGTTGTGGACCACAACGATGGACTGGTCTTTATTGAAATGAGGATGGGCGTTGGCATCGGAAGGGCTGCCGTGAGTCGCCCAGCGGGTATGACCAATCCCGGAAGTTCCCGGCAGGACCGCTCCGTCCTGAGTCAGTTCTTCCAACACCTTCAGACGGCCTGTAGCCTTCACCATCTGGATCTTTTCCCCATCATAAACAGCCACTCCTGCCGAATCATATCCTCTGTACTCCAGTTTTGACAATCCGTCCAGCAGGATCGGCGCCGCCTGGTTCTCCCCAATATATCCTACAATTCCACACATGTATTCGTTTCCTCCTGAATTCTGTTGAAGTTTTATGTCTATCCTTTTATCTTTTCCGCCTCTTTCTTGCCGGAAACTTCCACCAGTTTCTGTTCATGGTACAGTGCCTGATCACTCCCCGTGGAAGGCGTTGGTAGTTTTTTCCCAGAAGATAGCCCAGATATTTGAAACCGCTCTGGAAAAACAGCGGCACCAGCAGCCACGGTCTTTGAATCCTGCATACATAGGCAGCCGTCTGCCTGACCATACGGATTCCCTCTCCCTCCGAGGGATATTTTTCAAAAATCTCGGGATACTGAGCCTGGGATACCCCCAGATCAAAATTGCGCTTCATCTGGGCAATGCATCCGTAATTGTGAGAATGATAAACCTGTGCATCCGCCGCGTAGGCGATGGAATACCCTGCTTCGATCAGTCCCGCCGCATAGATCATATCCTCGTTGAAGATCGTATGGGTGACAAAGCCGCCCAGTTCTTCATAGACTTTCCGGTCATACATCGCGCAGACGTTGGAGCAGAAAAATGTCTTCAGACCCAGTTTCGGCAGGTCGCCGTAATCTTTGATATCACTCTCCGGAGGATAATTAAACCCTCTGGTATACGCTTCCAGCGTCGAACACCCAGGTTTCGGAAGCTGTCTGGCATAGGCCGCCTTCACCTGCGGAAGCGAAAACTGCATGACCAGATGTTCCACCAGCATTTCGTCCGCCGGAATCGCATCCTGCGTCATAAACAGCAGAAGATCCGCGTCACTGGCATCTGCCATCGCTGCCCTGGTTCCTCCATGATCAAACTGTCTCTGTTCCACATGATCCACATACAAATTCGGGACGATCTGTTCAAAGCGTGAGTCCCACAGGGAAGCATTCGTATTCATAATCAGAATGTTCCGCACCGGATACGTCTGTTTTAAAAGACCAAGCAGAAGTTCTTCGAACTCCTGCCCTGGTCTGTATGTCGGTATTAAAATATCAACAATCGGTTTGTTCATCAGTATGTCTCCATTGCTCTGGCTGTTTCTATTCCCCTGTCCCTGATACCTGAGAATAAGCAGTTGTGTCAGGGCCCTGATGCATCACAGAATCGATTTTAGATTCTCCGTATCCGCTCTCCTGAACAATATAGTAGTTATAATCCTCGATAACGGAAGAAGGCGTATACGACACACCAGGATAAAGATATTCATGAAGTTCTGTCACATTATTGTACAGGGTAACTGGAATAACCACATCCTCTCCCAGCGCATCTTTCACATGTTCTCCATAAACCAGTTCAAACGGATAAGCATAAGAAGTACCCATCGTGTATGTTACAGCATTATAAGCAAGCTGCAGCATTTCACTGCTGGACAGGCTTGTGGTAATATTATCTGCTGCCGTATCAATGATTGCCGGGATCTTATCCGGACTCTTCTTTACCTTTTCCATCATCAGATTGATCACCTGACGCTGGCGGGCAGTTCTCAAACTGTCATCTCCTCCTCCATATCGGATTCGGGCGTAAGAAACCGCCTGGGAACCGGTCAGATGATGCACCTCCCGGTACTCATTGTCTTCTTCCTCATTATATTCAATTGGTTCGTATTCCACGCCCTGAGCGGCAGATACCTCCTTGTTGTAGTCGTTTGCCCAGACACATTCCGCATTCCGCATCTCGATATCCAGTCCGCCCAGCACATCAATGACATCCGCCAGCACCTTCCAGTCCACGGAAACATAATCCTCGATCGCCAGGTCCAGATTGGTGTTCAGCATGGAGAGCATCGCTTCCGGGCCTCCCCGGTTATATGCGGAATTGGCTTTCGCGAAATCATAACCCTGTCCCGGCGTTTCCATGTTCATCCAGGTGTCACGCATAATGGAAACCATGCGGATCTCCTTGTTGTCATGGTCAATGCAGACCAGAATGATCGTATCGCTGTTCTGGCTGTTTCTCAGATCTTTCACGTCGTCCTCCGGGTCGATCGCCGCTCCGCGGGCATCCAGACCTGCCACTGCTATGATCTGGCTTCCGGACATCGCCTCAATATTCTGCTGAACTTCACTGTTGACCTGAATTTTAGAGGTGTCCAGTTCTTCCGGTCTCATACGTTCCATGACATTGTTCAGCCACATATATCCAAATAATCCAACCCCCAAAAGCACAAGGACAAAGATCTCAACGCCAAAAAGAATCCGTCTTCTGCGGCGTCTCCTATATTTCCGGCTCCTTTTGTTTACACTTTTTTTTGACATGGTTTCATTCCCCTTATTATTCTTTAGTAGGCATTTTTATTAACAAAACCTTTGAAAAAGGTCAGGAACAGAATCTTGAAGTCCAGTCCCAGTGTCCAGTTCTCAATATAATACAGATCGCAGTCGATCCGCTTTCGGATGGAAGTATCCCCCCGGTATCCATTCACCTGCGCCCATCCGGTAAGGCCCGGACGTACCTGATGTTTCACCATATATCTTGGGATTTCCTCGCGGAATTTTTCCACAAAGAACGGACGCTCAGGCCTCGGTCCCACCAGGCTCATGTCGCCTTTCAGAATATTGAAAAGCTGCGGAAGCTCATCGATGCTGGTATGCCGCATGAATTTTCCGTATCCGGTCACCCGGGGATCATTCTTCACGGTCCAGGCTTTTTTCTCCGTTTCCTCCGGCTGCACTTCCATGGAACGGAATTTATACATCTCAAAGGGCTTATTGTGCAATCCCACCCGTGTCTGTCGGTAAATCAGCGGACCAGGCGATGTAAGTTTGATCGCCAGGCAGGAAAAAAGCATCACCGGTGAAAACAGAACGATGGCAACCAGCGCACCGATAATATCCACTCCCCGCTTGATCGCTGCCAGAAATGTATTGTTCAGAGGCACATACCGGATGTTGATCACCGGAAGCCCCTGCAGATCTTCTGTGTACGGCTTCGTCGGAATGATATTATGGTAATCCGGCACAAACTGTGTATGGACGCCGGATTTCTCGCACATCGCAACGATCTCCTCCAGACGGTAGTATTCGTTCAGTCCCAGTGTGATTGCAATCTCATCCAGCTTATTTTCCGGAAGGATCACCATAAGATTTCCGATCCTTCCCAGCACTTTAATGCCGCGGTATGTCGTTCCTGCTTTCACATGATCGTCCAGAATTCCCCGGACCACATATCCCCACTCAGGGTTTGCGATGATCCGGTCAATATATTCCTCCGTCGCACGGCTGTATCCCACCATCAGAATCTGTTTCTGGTTCTTTCCGTTTTTCCACATATTGCTGAGGCAGTAGTAAATAATATTTCTGACAATGATCTCCGCCACCAGATTGGTCACGAAAAATACCCAGAACACTCCACGGGAGAAGTGCATGATCTTCAGCATATAGATCAACATACTGAGGATCAGCATGCCTATGGTGTTTGCTTTTATGATATTGGCAATCTCCAGCCTCCGCCCGACCAGGCGCTTGGAGGTGTACAGATTGCACGCATAGTACAAAATCAGATAACAGGGTACAATAAAAAGAAGCGCCATCATATACGTCTGCGGCGGAAGCACTCCACGCTCCACAGGCGGTATGTCCTGCGGCTTCTCGATATACAGATACCATGAAAGTACATAGGATATGACGATCACGGCACCATCAATCAGCACCTGCATCCGGTTAAAATATTTCTGATTATCGTTGATCAAATCATTTCACCTGTCTGTCTGTTTCTCTGTTACCAGCCAGCCACGCTTCTCTGTGCGACCGACAATATTTTTTCTCTTTTCTCAATACTATACAATAACTTCCCCAAAAGAGCAACAAAATTCTTTGTATGCCTCTGTTTCACCGAAAAAAGCGCCGGAATATGCTGACGAACAATTCCCACTGAATACAGAGGTAATTCCACAGATGCCCCGGGGAAAATCTTACTTTTTTCGCACGATTCTCCTTTTTCCGGCTGATGGAAAAACCATTCTTGATTCCCGCCGCATACTCTCTCCCATAGCCCTTGGAAGCAAAGAACACAAGTTTTACCAGAAATCCCAGGCACAGGGCGGGCAGATTGAAGATCAGCTGAAGCAGCGGCATGTTCTTGTAGATCAGATAAACATTGTTTCTGGAAGAATACCGGATCTTGAACAGATTGTATCTGGAACCGCTGGTTCCGCTGCCCACATGGTAAACCCGTGCCCGCGGCAGAAACCAGTTCTCATACCCAAGGATCCTGGCGCGGTAGCCGATATCCAGATCTTCCAGATAGGCAAAATGTTCTTCATCAAACAAACCGGTCTTTTCCAGCAGGCTCCGGCGGTAAATTGCCGCGCCGGCACAGGCTGCAAACACCTTCTGTTCTTTCTGATAACCGGTCTCAGGTTTTCCCTTTCCTCTGGCAAACGCCCAGCCAAGCATATTATAGTAATTCCCTGCATCGTCGATTTTATCACGTTCCTGCCAGGAAAGCATCTTTGCGCCGGCGGAAAACGCCTTTGGATGACGCCGGATCCCCTCCAGCATTTCCTCCACAAATCCTTCCTCCGCCTGCGTGTCGTTGTTCAGCAGGATCACGTAAGGCTCCCTGGTACGGCGGATCCCTTCGTTCACCGCCCGGCTGAAGCCGTAGTTCTGATCCAGCTGGATCCACTGCACTTCGGGGAAATGGGCGCTGACATAGCTCCGGCTCTGGTCGGTGGAACCATTGTCCACCAGATATATGGTAAATTCCCTGCAGGTCTGCTTTTCCAGAGACGAAAGGCACGTCTCCAGATACTGCATCCCGTTATAATTGGGAATAATGATTGCTGTTTCTTTCATTATAATACTCCCTTATTTCTTTCGTCCCCTCAGCGAATAATTCCATTTGGAAAGGGTCAGATTCGGATTATAGTTCGGATCCCCGTCTTTCAGCAGACGGATCCACCGCGTCCGCATGAATTCAATCTCCTGCTGGAAGCGACGCAATTTTTCCTCGCTGTCCTCGGCTCCCCTGGACTTGGATTCATAGTGGTACATTTCCACATGGGGATCATAGACCACCAGCCAGCCCTGCTCCACCGTGCGCAGACAAAGATCCACATCATTGAACGCTACGGTCAGCTTTTCTTCGAAGCCTCCGGCCTTTCGGAATGCTTCTGCCTTCATCATCATGCAGGCGGCAGTCACTGCACTGTAATCCATCTGCAGAGATGCCTTGTGAAGATACCCGCTCTTAGCCCGGGCAAGTCCGAGGAACGCATGTCCTGCGATTCCTCCGATGCCGATAATGATCCCCGCATGCTGGATCGTATTGTCCGGATAATAAAGCTTTGCCCCCACAATGCCGACCTCCGGACGCTGGCAGTTTCCGAGCATCTGCTCGATCCAGTCCGGCGTGATCACTTCAATGTCGTTGTTCAGAAACAGCAGATATTCTCCCTTCGCCTGCTGCACACCGAAATTGTTGATCGCGGAATAATTGAACGTCTTTCCGAGATAAGTGAGAATCCGGATCCGAGGATCTTTTTCCAGTTCCCGGTAACAGGCAAAAGTCTCCTCCCGTTCGCTGTTATTCTCGATGATCAGGATTTCCAGATTCTTCCAGGTGGAAGTTTCCAGAACCGAGCGGATGCAATGCATCAGTGTCTCTTTCTGATCCTTGTTCGGGATCAGGATCGATACCAGCGGCTCGCCTTCAACGGGATAGTGTACATCATAGAATCCGTAATCCTGCCGCAGGGAAACCACTCCCCTGACGCCGCTTCGCTCCAGATTACCCTCGATGGCCCGTTTCCCGGCCTCGTAGGCATACATTTTGCTGGCTGGGTTGTCCGCCGTGGACGCGCTGTGTACCCGCCAGTGATATAAGATTCTCGGGATATGGACAATCTTTTCTGCCTGTTCCGTACACCGGAAAATGAAATCATAATCCTGCGCTCCGTTGAATTCCGGACGAAATCCCCCGATTCTCTCCGCAATCTCTCTGCGCACAACAAAAAAGTGGCAGATATAATTGTTGGAGCGGAGCAGATCCAGATTGAAATCCGGCTTCAGATGGGGCTGGAAATGCTCCAAGAGATCCGTTGTGACCTTGTCCTCATCGGTATAGAATACGTCGATCCCTTCGTCCTTCTCCAGCCGGGCTGCCATCTCGTACAACGCATCCGGCGCCAGAAGGTCATCATGATCCAGAAGCCCGACAAACTCCCCGCGGGCCATTGCAAGCGCCGCATTGGTGTTCTCGGAAATCCCTTTGTTTTCCTTCAGGTTTTTTACACGGATCCGCCGGTCCTCCCGGCAGTATCTCTCGAGAATCTCCGCCACTTCCCGATCCTCAGGATCCGCATTTGCAAGACACAGTTCCCAGAAAGGAAAAGACTGGCTTCTCACCGACTCGATCATCTCGCAAAGAAATTTCGCAGGCGTCCGGAAAACAGGAACGGCAATGCTGAATACACAGGCCGATTCCTCGCCCCCGGAGAAATTCTCCCATGTCAGAGACTGTTTTCTCTGACGCTCCAGTTCCTCCGGTTTTGCCCGGTGCTCTTCATACCAGGGACCGTAGGGAACCTCCTCCGGCTCCATCCGCTCCGACAGGCGCACCAGAAACTCCTTCAGCCCGAAGTGCTTCAAATATCTGAGTCCCTTCTGTATATTATATGGTTTCAGTTTTTTCAGAAAACGTATCACTCTGTTGGAAGTCACTCTTTGTTCTCCTTGCAGTTCTTTCAGTTAGTCAAATTCGAAAATCCGGAAATTCCCGTATCGTGCGGATCACTGTATCAACCTCTTCCGTGGACAAGTTATAGAACATCGGAAGACGCATCAGACGCTCACTCTCCTTCGTCGTATAGACATCTTCCCCGGAAAATCGGCCGAATTTTCTGCCTGCCGGCGCGCTGTGAAGGGGAATATAATGGAAGACACTCATAATTCCATGCTCTTTCAGCCAGCTGATCAGACGGGTCCGCTGTTCCAGATCCCGCGCCTTGATGTAAAACATGTGAGCGTTATGTACCGCGTATTCCGGAACAACCGGCAGTTCGATCTTTCCTGCCTCCTCCAGCTCCTTCAGCCCCTGGTAATACCGTTCCCACAGCTCCAGCCGTTTGTCATTGATTTTGCCGCATGCCTCCAGCTGCCCGTACAGATATGCCGCATTCAGTTCTCCTGGCAGATAGGAAGAACCGTAATCCATCCAGGTATACTTGTCAATCTGCCCCCGGAAGAATTTGCTGCGGTTGGTCCCCTTCTCCCGGAGGATCTCCGCCCGCTCCAGATATTTCTGGTGCTGGAACAGCAGTGCGCCGCCCTCTCCCATCGTATAATTCTTCGTCTCATGAAAACTGTAGCAGCCAAAGTCCCCGATGGTCCCCAGCGCTCTTCCCTTATACCAGGCATTTACACCCTGGGCCGCATCCTCCACGACTTTCAGTCCATATTTTTTTGCAATCGCGAGAATCATATCCATCTCACAGGCAACTCCGGCGTAATGCACCGGCACAATTGCCTTTGTCTTTTCCGTCACCGCCGCCTCAATCTTTGTTTCATCGATATTCATCGTATCCGGCCGGATATCCACAAACACAATCTTTGCTCCCTGAAGAACAAACGCATTGGCGGTGGATACGAAGGTGTACGACGGCATGATCACCTCGTCTCCCGGATGGATATCACATAAAAATGCGCTCATCTCAAGCGCATGTGTACAGGAGGTCGTAAGGAGTACCTCCCTGGAATGAAATTGTTCTTTCATCCAGGCAGAACACTTTTTTGTGAACGGGCCGTCCCCACACAGCTTTCCTCCCTCAATCGCCTGCTTAATATAAGCTTCTTCCGTACCCACATGAGGGGCCCTGTTGAATTCAATCATCTGGAAACCTCTTTTTTCTGGTTTTTTCGCCGTTCGCCGCCGTCTGATCCACGTACTGTACGTTTTAACCGCGGATCAGAAACCACTCGCATCTGTCTGTACAGCGGCGCCAGCAGTAATATTGCTTTATTATACTCCGAAACATGAAATTTTGCAAATTAAGAAAATCCTACTGTTTCTTACGAAAAACCTATGATATACTAAGAAAGCAGTCTTTACCATTTCACAAAAGGAGGTTTTTCCAAATGAATACCCGAATACAAGCAGGATTCTCCCGCATGCTGGCTGTAATCCTGTGTTTGTTTCTGCTGATCCCACAGACTCAGCCTGTCCTTGCAGCAGAAATATCGACCAACCAGATTGCAAACTGGCCGGCCGGGCCCGAGGTTCCCACCCCCAATGCCGTTGTCATGGATGCCGACACAGGTGCGATCCTGTACAATAAAGGAATGGACGAAGTGCGTTATCCTGCGAGCATCACGAAAGTCATGACTGCGCTGCTGGCCATTGAAAATTCTTCTCTGACCGATCAGGTGACCATGGGTGCGGAAGCCGCCAGCCTGGAAGTCCCAGGCAATTCACGAATCGACGCGGTGGAAGGAGAAGTCTTCACCATGGAGCAGTGTCTTCACGCGATCCTTCTTGCCTCAGCCAATGGCGTCACCCGGCAGGTAGCGGAATACATAGCCGGAAGTGAAGAAAATTTCGTGAACATGATGAATGAACGTGCGAAAGAGCTTGGATGTACCAACACACATTTCAACAATTCCAGCGGACTTCCCGATCCTGACCATTATACAACGCCCCACGATATGGCGCTGATTCTGTCAGAAGCGGTAAAAAATGAAACTTTCTGCGCCATCGAAGCCGATCTTCTGTACACGATTCCGCCCACAAACATGACATCCACTCCACGGGAGCTGCGGAACCATCACGCAATGCTGTTTGAAGGCGAATGGTATTACGAAGGCGCCTTTGCCGGAAAGACCGGATATACCGACGAGGCACACAACACCCTCGTCACCGCGGCAAAAAGAAACGACATGACTCTTGTCTGTGTTGTGATGCTCTGTGACAATCTGGATTATATCAATGACACACGGACATTGCTGGACTATGGCTTCAACAACTTTTCTCATGCAACACTGGAGGGTTCTTCCGATGGGGAAGGTTCTGTCATGCTGACTCTGCCGAACGGTGTTTCCGCCTCCGACACCACATTCTCCGACACGGAGAACGGAGATACAGCATCCGAAAACGCGGAAACTGTTACACGCCAGTACTACTACAACTCACAGCCAGTGGGCACCGCCCAGGTGACGGTTACATCCACTCCGACACCGACCACAGCTGTCACAGATACTCCGTCAGAAGATGCTTCCGATGAAACCGGATCCTTTTTCTCCAATCCTCTGATCCTTGCGTTTATCATTATTGACTTAATCGGAGTGATCCTGATCATCGTATTTGCCGTAAAAAGACGCAGACGCCGCCGCAGACGCAAAAACAGACGACGTCGGAGATAAGGACATTCTGTTCTGCTGCAATGGCGCTGAAAAAACATACAAAATGAAAAGAACCCGCCCCGGATCCTCCGGCAAACCCTTTGCCTGAGCATTCGGAGCGGGTTCTTTTCTACCTGTAATTAGGCAGGAAAACAAGCGCATATACAAATACAGCGGACAATACATACAGGACGCAGAGTGTTCCGTAAATAAACATTCGGATCTTTGCATTTCCTTTGATCCTCTCGATCAGATTCTCAAATCCTTTGCACAGGAAATACATAAACGGAATCAGCATCGGCATCAGGTAACGTCCCTGTGCCTGAAAATCCACCGAGTACGCGTAAATAACCAAAAGAATGAATGGAATCACTGCCGTTCCCACCAGGCAGAGATGAAAGACACCTTCCATCCTCCAGCGCTTTTTCCGGTAAACGGTCATCCGGATCGTGGAGCCCTCCGCATCCTCCTGATAATCCGTCACTTCTTTTCTTACATCCTTCACAGCAAGAAGTTTTGGAAGAAGCGGAAGCAGGCAGATGATTCCTGCCGCAAAAAACAACACATAGAGATACGACCACCACTTCGGCATGAAAATATCCATATATCCAAAGGTACCAATAAAACTCACAACGACCGTGGACAGCCAGTTATAATTCCAGTCTCCCGGAACCCAGATCAGCATATCCATAATCGATTTTCCCATTTTCTTCGGCGTCATGATATTCGAGGGTTTCAGCTCTTCCACGGCATAAAGTTCTCCGTACATGGAGGATGCCTGTCTCCCCAGAAAATCTCCGTCATAGAGAATTGCATTTCTGATAAACCACCATCCGGCAAACACCAGGACAACCGCCGTAATCAAAAGCCCGAATTTCACCATCGGCTTCCAGTCCCACCGCTTTTCCCTGCACATCAGCATACTGATGCAGAAAAAGAAAACGGTGCACAGGCCAAACCCGTAAGCATTGTAATAAGAAAGCGCACAGACCGAAAGCGCCAGACCAAGCTCCACGCAAAGCTTTCCGCTCCAGCCATTCTGCAGAGCCTTGCACCAGCACAGCAGGATCCAGGCGGTAGAAAACACCGCGATGGAATCCATATTCACATAGGAATTGATAAACACGGTTCCCGGCAGAAAACAGACCATTGTCGCAAACAGCCACGCTGCCCCTGGCTTCATCATACGCTTTCCGATCCTCAGACACAGAAATCCGGTCAGCGTGCCAAAAATCACATTTACCATCCGTGCTCCGATGACCGGCGCCATCTCCGCCGAAGAGAAAAGCATCGCTATTTTTCCGAAGACCGCGCCGATGATATAGGAGGTGATCGGAGAAAATGCGTAGGAGATTCCCCACAGTTCATTCCGGACCTCCGGATCTCCGCCCTCCGGCAGTGTCCCATGCTTCATAATATACTCCACGATCTGATATCGCATGTGCTCATCCGGCGAAACGTTGAACGGCTGAACAACCGTCCACATCAAAATAAAGAAAAACAGTGCAGCCAGAAAGAGAATCTCCGGCACATATTCTTTCTTTTTCATAGTAACATCCTATCTTTTTCCTTTTTATATCCTTTTCAATGAGAAGTCCTGGCTGTCCAGCGTGAGATTCGGATTATAATAAGGATCTCCGTTTTTCAGGATCTCCGGCCATCGCTTCTCAAACACGGCAATCTCACGGTTGAAACGGGCGATTTTTTCCGGCGTGTCCTCCAATCCGCGCGATTTGGATTCATAATGATACAGTTCCGCGTAGGGATTGTAAACAACAAGATATCCGACCCTCTGAAGCTTCAGACAAAAATCAATGTCGTTGAATGCCACCTGAAGAGCCTCGCTCAGTCCGCCTGCCTTTTCAAAGGCTTCCCTTTTTACCATCATACACGCTGCCGTAACCGCACTGTAATCCTGTGCGCAGATGATCCTGTGGCAGTATCCCGTCTCATTTCGTTTTTGCTGAACAAAGCAGTGACCTGCCACTCCGCCAAACCCGATAACAACGCCCGCATGCTGAATTGTGTCATCTTCAAAATAAAGTCGCGCGCCTACTGCCCCTACATCCGGGCGCATTGCATACCCCAGAAGTTCCTCAATACAGTCTTTATTGATGATTTCCGTATCATTATTCAGCAGCAGCAGATATTCTCCCTTCGCGTGCTGAACACCAAAATTGTTAATTGCCGAGTAGTTAAACACTCCGTCCCAATAGATGACTCTGGCTTTTGGGTTTTCTTCTTCCAGCTTCCTGTAATAGGCAAATGTTTCCTCTTTTTCGCTGTTATTCTCAATGATGAGATACTCCATATTCTGATACGTATTTACCTTTTCCAGTGATCTCAGACATCTCTCCAGGTCATCCGTATGATCCTTGTTGGGAATAATCACAGAAATCAAGGGATCATAAGCTCTCCTGTAACGGGTCCGATACAGTCCCATATACTCGCCCGGAAACACTTCCGCCTCGATTCCGCTTCTCTGATAATGCGCTTCGATTGCTCTTCGCCCTGCTTCAAACGCATACCTTTTGCTCTCTGGATTCTCAGCAGTAGACTCCTCATGGCTTCTCCAGTGATAAAGGATTCTGGGAATACGGTAAATTTTGTCTCTTCCCGCATACTCCGTACATCGGAAAATAAAATCATAATCCTGTGCGCCGTCAAATTCGCTCCTGAGCATTCCTACCTGCTCAATGACACTCCTCTTCACCACAAACAAATGGCAGATGTAGTTCACGGTGCAGAGCAGATCAATGTTATACTGCGGCTTAAAATGCGGCTGAAAATATTTCTTGCCATCCATCGTCATCTTATCTTCATCAGAATAGAGAACTTCCAGCTCAGGATGTTCATTCAATGCTTTCACACACTCGTACAGAGCATCCGGCGTCAGCTTATCATCATGGTCTGCAAACGCAATAAAATCTCCTGACGCCGCTCGAATCGCCTGATTTGTGTTTTCTGAAATCTGAAGCGGCTCTGCATTTCGGACCACCCGGATACGGGTATCCTGCGTTTCAAGAGACGAAAGAATCTCTTTCAACGGAGAATCTGAACCGCTTCCATCAGACAGACATAACTCCCAGTTTCTGTATGTCTGCTGCTGCACAGATTCGACCAACTGCAGCAGATATTTTTCCGGCGTTCTGTAAAGAGGCACGACAATACTGATTTTCGGGGAATATTTAAACGAATGTCTCCGCTGCATCTCCAGATCGCTTTTAGAAGGAAGGTGTTTTTCAATCCATTTATCATAGGGGATCGGACGCAGATGATAATTTTTTATCTTATCTCCACACTTGGCAGCCAATCCCCCGACACCGTATAACCTCCAATACCGGACTCCTTTTTTCCAGTAATCGTTCAGCTTTTCTTCCATCCTCCGCCACTTTTGCAGATATACCTTCCTTCGAACCCTTTGCCCCTTTGTCTCAAAGATCAAAAAAATCTGCGTTCTGCGCTCATATGGAATCTCGACAAAAAAGCCTGTTTTTTCAGGAAGCGTGATCTCATCAAACTGCTTCTGAACATCCACACGGTTCTGATATTCCACCTCGCAGTCGATTGGATGCCCGGAGGCATCCTCTACCCGGACACGCACCGGCGAACTATACGCGGACCATCCTCTGATCCGGCAGCATTTATTTTCCTCGGAAATAATCACATCTTCCAGAAAATACTGAATTCTGTTCTGTATACGCCGAAGTCTGTCGACATTCGTCGTATACCACGGTCTTCTTCTTCCATCTGCCGACGCATACACGGTAAGCTTCCGGTAGCCGGACAAATCCTCAGGAAAATATACCGTTATCTGTTTCCTGCATCCGCCAACCAGATCTCTGTCTTTAAACCTTTCCAGCGCACTGACTCGCTCCTGATCTTTCATTTCTGTTTTCAGCTGTCTGGAATCCAGCCACGCTTCAGCTTTGTAGTCCTCCGGCCAGGTTCCCTGGAGGATATATACATTTTTATCTTTCAGAGAAAATCGATCTCTGGTGACTTCATATATCTGACGCTGCATGTTTTTCTCCTGTTTTGATTAGGAACGTATCACACAATCGTTCCTTGTCTTCGTAAGATTCGGATTGTAATACGGATCTCCTGCTTTCAATATTTTTTTCCATCTCTTCTTGAACCGTTTTGTCTCCTGAGCAAATCGCTTTGCATTCTCTGGTTTATCCTCGTAACCACGCGTAACCGATTCATAGTGATACATCTCCACAAAAGCATGATACACAACCAGTTTGTTTTGTTCTCTCACCCTGAGACAATAATCCACGTCATTGAAAGCAACCACGAAGGACTCATCCATCCCGCCAATTTCCTGATACAGGGATTTTTTTGTCATCATACAGGCTGCTGTCACCGCACTCAGATCCTGCGTGGACGATGCTTTCCCCACATAGGTAAACACATCATTGGGGAATGTATAGAAAATGTGTCCGGCTGTACCTGACGGACCAAGTCCGACAATAATTCCTGCATGCTGAATCCTTTCGTCTGGAAACAGAAGCTTCGCGCCGACAACGCCAACATCCTCTCTCTGACAATATCCCAGCATCTCTTCCATCCAGCTTTCTGACTTCACCTCGATATCATTGTTCATCAGAACAAGATATTCTCCTCTGGCATGCTCCGCGCCAAAATTATTGATTGCAGAATAGTTGAACGGTTTGTCCCATCGTAATACCCTAAGATTGGAGTGTTTCTGTTCCAGTTCTTTATAATAAGAAAAGATTTCCTCTGTCTCGCTGTTATTTTCAATAATCAGAATCTCGAAATTCCTATACGTGGATTTCTCATAAATAGAGTGAATACACTTTTCCAGATCTTCCCTGTGATCCTTATTCGGAATCATAATGGAAACCAGCGGTTCCCCTTCCACAAGAAGCTTTGTCCGGTATCTGCCGAACTGATCTGTCATTGTAACCTCCGCCTTCATGCCAATTCTCTCAAAATGTGCAGCCACTGCGGCTCTTCCCGCCTCGTACGCATACATTTTACTGGTCGGATCTCCCGCCGTGGAAGCCGGATGGTTTCTCCAATGATACAAAATCTTGGGGATATGTTTAATTTTATGTGCTTTTTCGCAGCATCTCAGAATGAAGTCAAAATCCTGCGCTCCGTCATACTCTTTTCTGAGCAGACCGACCTGATCCACAATATCTTTTTTCACAACAAAAATATGGCAGATATAGTTATTGCTTCTGAGCAGATCAAGATTAAAATCCGGTTTAAAATGCGGATCATAATAGGTTTTTCCATCCATTGTGATCTTGTCTTCATCTGTATAGACAACATCTGTTTCCAGATCCTCATTCACTGCTTTTACAATCTCATACAGAGCATTTGGCGCCAGGGTATCATCATGGTCGGAGAACATAATAAAATCTCCGTCCGCAATTCTGATTGCCCCGTTGGTATTCTCGGAAATCCCATCATTCTTTTCCAGAAGAACATAAGAGATTCTCTTTTCCTTTCCATACATTCTCTGAATAAACGGTCCTACCTGGCCATTATTGCTTCCGTCCGCCAGACACAGCTGCCAATTCCTGTACGTCTGACTCTGAACAGAGTCAATCAATGCTTTCAGGAAATCCAGTGGAGTATTGTAAAGGGGAATCACGATGCTGATCTTAGGCTCATACGCAAACCTGTGTTCCCTCTGCTTTTTCAGATCTTTTTCGGAAAGCTTATGGTCTGCAAGCCAGATATCATAGTCAGAAATATGCCGGTTCATCTCTTTAATCGCATAATAACGAAAATCCTTCAGACCTGTTTCCCTGATTCTCTTTCTGTTCTCCGCGAATCTGGAAGGTCCCAATACTTTCAGATACTTTCCGATCGTCGTATTATCACGATCAAATTTCTTCATATCGATTGGGAATTCCTTTGCAGTCATTTTATTACTGATCCTGACAATGATTTTTCTTGCCTTTACATCTTCTCTCCTGATGGAAAGGATATAACCGCACTTACGCTCTTTGTCCAAATGGAACAGACGATTCACATCGTTCCTCACTTCGCGTTTCATTTTAAAAGGCACAGGCTGTCCTTTGCTGTCCAAAACCTCGATTTTGGCACTGTCATACTTATCGTAAGCCCAGCCCCAGAGAATCATTCTGTCGTCCTTCTTCTCCTGAATGTCAAGATTTCCTTCCAGCGTAGTGGTTCCGCCTTCTTCGAGAATCTTCTGAATCTCCTTATGGAAAATCGTCTGCTTTTCTTCCCCATCGTCAGCGATTAGTTCAAGAAACGTGCATCCCAGATCCCGCAGTTTATAGATTTTTTCAATACTCACCGTAAATCCGGCATCCGACGGAATTTCCAGTGTTTTCAGAACGTTTCTCAAATCTACTCTGTTTTTCCGTTTTACGCAATATTCAAGTTCCTGATCCGCATCCGTCCGGACAGATACCGTCACCTTTCTTCCGCTCTCGCTTAGAACCCAGCCTTCTATTTCATAGCTGAAATTATCTTCAACATTACAGTTATCGAAATCAACACTCCAGTAAAATTTACTCATTCTTTATTCCTTTCTTTCAGCCGGCGATATTTTCTGTATGCCTTCCAGACTTTTGTATTCTCCATCTCACGAATCAGCAACCGTTTCTGTTCGATAACCTGATTTTTATCCCGAATTGTTCTGTCCCTTTCAGCAATCGTCTCACGGAGTATCTCAGCTTTTTCCCTTTCCTCACGAATCAGCTGCTCCTGCTCCTGACTTTTCTTTGTCAATGTTTTGAACGCTCCTGTCAATTCTTCTGAAAGCGGCATCACCAGCCACTCAAGCTCTAAGCTATGAACCGCATTCTCTTCATACAGTATATTGGGGTCATTCTGTTCAAAAATCAGCAGCCCATTTCCAAGATCCTTTCCATTCAATGCATACATTCCCGGCTGAAGTTCTCTGCCATTGACAGAAAAGCGGTGAATCTCCACTACACAAGGACGTTCTCCCGGATCGAGTCGAATACTGCTGACCGGCTCCTGAAACTCCATATTGCACACAACGTTCTTTCCATCCCGTGGGGAAAAAAATCTGGAATCTCTTTCACGGATCACACCGTCTGTACTCCAGAAAAGCTGAAGGCGTCCCCAAATTTGGCCGCGATATGCTTCCAGCGCATCTTCCACAGAAATCACTCCCGGAGTAATCCTTGGATACATCATACGCAGCGGCTCATACCCTTGAATGATGTATTGCTGAAACATCTTTTCCATCTGTGCGTACGCCGCCTGTCTTTCCTCAGAAATTCCAAACCGCTCATAGATCTTCCGATCCCGCAGAATTTCATTTCTCGCTCCTGTCGTCTCAAAATAATAATGAAGAACTCTGTATACGACAAATTCCACCGGGATCGGGAAATCAAATGTCCACTCATAATCAATCAGATTCCATCCGTCACAGACAATAACATTATTCAGAACCATGTCTATATCCGTGACTGACGCGGATTTCATATGTTCAAATTCCGGAACAAAGCCAAACACTTCCTGAAATTCCGAAGTCAGATAAAAATCTTCCTGAGCTGAGTCCAGAATAAGCGAAAGATATTGATCCAAGGTTTCTTCCACCTTGTCATACTCTTTGCGTTCTACATACCCATCCATAACTTCTTCCAGTGTCTGTCCTTCCAGATACTCCATTTCCACAGCGTGATCCGTCAAACAACACTGGTTAATTTTCAGCCCTTTTCCCGTATAAAGCTTCTCCAGTTCTTCGAACCATCGATAAATATTTTTTACATGTTTGTCCGCTTTTTCGCTGCACGGTGTTTTAATAACCTTCCTTTTTCCGCCATCCAGACATATGGCAGTCCGTATGGAAAATTCTGCTGAACGCTCATTTGAGTATTTTACAAAAATTGTTTTCATCATATCTCCACCCTCTCCAGGATCACCAGAAATGAATTGGAAAATTCCGGAAACTGTCCTTCATCCACAAGAGAATCGTATGCGCGAGTTTCGTCAAAAAGCAACAGTCTTTGCCGATCCATATTACACAGATTATTATGCAGTTCTCCTCGTTTCGGAAGATATTCGTCGGAATAGACCGCCAGAGGAAATTTATAATCCGGATAAGGATAGAAAAACTCCGCCTTCAGCCCGCCAACTTCTTGAAACATTCCTTCCAGTTCCCTTTTGGAAAACGTACGTGCCCCTGAAACATGGGTGTAACCTTCGATCCCCTCAAAATAGCGGCCGTTATGATCTTCCGTACATCCTGCCCAGTATTTCATACCCAGCCTGTTTTCTATTGCCAGAAGAATTTTTCCGCCCGGCTTCAGGTGGCCTCTTATTTTGCGAAGCATATCATGAAACGGTCTGTCACTGCTGATATACATCCTGGAATACTCAAACACGCCAATCAGCGTAATATAATCGTAACGTTCGGAGAGATTCGGCTCAATGTCCTGAAAATTTCCCACGATAATCTCAATATTGGAATATCGGTGATTTCTATGAGCGTTAATGTAGCTCCGCTTTTTTGACAATTCGACACATGTCACCTTCTCAGCTTTTTCAGCCAACGCTCCGGTAATCGCACCACATCCGGAACCGATTTCCAGTACCTGAGCGCAGGGCTCTATCGGAAACCACTCAATAATATTCTGTCGGATCTTTGAAAAATGATACAAAGCAGACCAACTGCTTTTTTGAGAAATCACCATGCTGTAATCGTCAAGATGCAGCTTGGCCATTTCAAGCAACTCCTCTTCCACCGGACCGTCGCTGTAAAAATCTTCCCCCGGATAGTATTCATACTCCAATACGACATTTCCTATCTTCTCCTGCATAACCCCTCCATATTAATGAACTTCCACTTTCGAATTCATATCATAAAAACCAACGGTATTTTTCGTGGAAAGCACTGTAATACTGCATACGTCATACAGACGGTGAAACACCTGAAAATCTCCGTCCTTATAACCAGTACATCCAAGCGACAAAAGATATTCCCCTCCCTGCAGAGACATATTCTGCCGGAAAGACACTTCTACAACATCGCCCGGATTCTGCGGCTTAACATCCGCCTCTTCATACATCGTGTTGGTTCCCGTAATCTCCGTTCCCTTCAGATCTTTGATACTGTATGCAAAAATCGGCGATTCTACACGGTTAGAAAATTTGATTCTCATATGAATCGTAAAATCTGTTCCCTTTTCAATCGTATTTGTCACCACATTATTTTCATCACGGATTGTGAAATCCACAATCTCACCATCCTTATTCCCATACTCCAGTACCTGAGGATTCAGAGCGAAAGATCTCTCCCAGCTTGATGTACTTTTCTCTGCTGGATCCGGCATTTCCTTTTGTTCCGCCGCTTCCTTTTCGTCACCATCCTGGCCAACAAGAAGCTTTTTATAGAGATCCACCATTTCTTTCGCTGAACCTTCCGCACGCTTAACTCCCTGATTCAAAAGTACAACCCGATCACAGTATTTGCTGACACTTCCCAGATCATGACTGACAAAAAGGATTGTTTTTCCTTCCTTTTTAAACTCTTCAAATTTTCTATAGCACTTTGCCTGAAAAAATACGTCGCCTACGGAAAGCGCCTCGTCGACAATCAATATCTCAGGATCAATATTGATTGCAACTGCGAACGCAAGACGCACAAACATACCGCTGGAATATGTTTTTACAGGCTGATGGATAAAATCTCCAATATCTGCAAAAGAGAGTATGGCGTCAAGCTTGGCGTCAATTTCTTCCTTGGAAAATCCGATCATTGTTCCATTCAGATACACATTTTCCAGACCAGAATATTCCATATTGAAACCGGCGCCCAGCTCCAACAGCGCAGAGATTCGTCCGTTTACCCGAACTTCTCCGGCCGTCGGATTCAGTACGCCTGTTATAATTTTAAGAATTGTTGATTTTCCGGAACCATTCGTACCGATGATTCCCACGGTTTCTCCCCGATGCACATTAAAGGATACGTCACGGAGAGCATAATGCTCACGATATTTCTTTTTCTTTGTCAGACCCAGTGACTCCTTTAACCGGTCCATCGGTTTGTCATATAATTTATACATCTTATCCAGATGCTCTACTGAAATTGCAATTTCTGCCATTGTCTTTTCCTTCCTGTTTTCTTGCACACTGCAGCCGTTCAGACAACTGACCGGCTGACCGAACTGTCATAGCACATCGGCAAAATGTGGTTTCAAACGTTTGAAAATAAACGCTCCGATCCCAAAAAGTACCGCTGTTACAACCCAGAAGTAAAGCCCCCAGCTCACATGAGCCATCACGCTGACATGTCCCAGCATAGAATCTCTGTACCCAGTGACAATATAATACATGGGATTCAGCTTAAACAGCTTTATCACAAGCGGATGATCCGCCATCACTGAATTAATATCCCACATAATCGGTGTAAGCCAAACACCTACCTGAAGCAAAATGTTAATAATCTGCGTCAGATCGCGGAAGAAAACAACAATCGCACTTGTGGCATAGACAAGCGCCAGTACGAAGCAGAATCCACAGAATGCATAATAAATCAACTGCAGGACATACGGAGTTGGGAAATACCCGTATCCGCTGCACAAAACCAGCGCAAAGGCAACAAAAAACACATGTACAAAACCTGCAGAAATAATCTTTACAATCGGCAGTATACTAATTTTGAACACAACTTTTTTTACCAGGTAATTATACTCCAGAAGTGCATTCGTACCGCCATTCAACGCATCCTGGAAAAAGAACCATGGGATGATACCTGTTGTCAGATAGAGAACAAAAGGGTAATTATCCACATTTCCCGACCGCAGTCCGACAGAGAATACAAACCAGTAGACCAAAATCGTAACAATCGGCTGAATAAACGCCCAGACAATTCCCAAATAGGAACCGGCATATTTGGTTTTGAAATCGTTCACTGAAAGCTTAAGGATCAGTCTCCTGTTCTGCAGAAGCTCCATAGGCAGAACCATGAGCTTTTTCCGCAGCAGAAACAGCACAAGTATTCCAAAATCCAGAACTGCCAGAACCGCGATATTTCTCATCATCTGGCTCTGCGCTGCCTCTCGCTCCAATGGCTCTGACAGTGCGGAAGAATCTACCATAACCGCCAGAAATGGATCTGTTCCCGATGTTTCTATCACAGTCTGACCGTCTTCTGACCGAACAGACGCAATCTGCTGCTGCGCCAGTGAATCCGAAAAAATTTCAGGCGAAAGCTCAACAACCGTATCCCCATACTGCAGATACATCTTTCGTATCTCATATTCTCCCGGGTCTGTCCCAAGATCCAAACGAACCATCGCCGCCCATGAGGTAATGTGGAATTCCAATTCCTGGTATTCTCCCACTTCTGTATAGGCGATTTTCTCACTGTTCGCTTCCTGGAATGCAGTGTTTTCACCATAATAAAGTTGTATCACATCTTCATGATCAGCTTTCATTTCCACAAAAAAGCCGAATACCCCAGAAGCCGGCGTTCGATAACTGAAAATATAGATATTCAGTGCTACTACAACCGCCGCCAGCACAAGTACAAAAAATTTCTTCTTGTTTGACATATTATAACTCCCCACTTCTGATCTTTTTCAGAAATAATCAGATCCTCACGGGTCATTCCATCCGGCATCGGCCATTCCACGCCAATCTTAGGATCTGCCCAGAATAAGCCGCCTTCGTCATTCGGATGATAAAAATCTGTACATTTATATGCAAACTCTGCATAGTCAGAAAGTACGATAAACCCATGTGCAAAGTTTTTCGGAATAAAAAACTGCTTCTTATTTTCCGCAGAAAGAAGGACACCATACCACTTTCCATATGTTTTAGAACCTGGACGAAGATCCACAGCAACATCGAACACTTCTCCGCTGACAACTCTTACCAGTTTATCCTGTGGATAATTAATCTGAAAATGAAGGCCGCGCAGTACGCCCTTTCTGGACGCAGACTGATTGTCTTGGACAAATTCCATATCAATTCCTGCTTCTTTATAATCATTGTAATTATAAGTTTCCATAAAATATCCACGCTCATCGCCGAACACTGTCGGTGTGATAACCTTCAAACCTTCAATTTCACATGTTTCCACTGTTATTTTTCCCACAGCAATTACCTCTTTTCTGTATATTTTCAATTATCTGTATTTTACGCAAAAATGCAGTGTACATCAAGCCACTGCAATTTTGCCCCACTCATTTTTATTTGTCTTTATACATTTCCGTGTAATATTTCTGATAGTCTCCGCTTGTCACGTTATTCATCCACTCTTCATGTTCGAAAAACCATGCAATCGTTTTGCGAATTCCCTCTTCAAAACAGGTCTCCGGATACCAGCCGACTTCTGCTTTGATCTTGTCAGGCGCAATCGCATACCTGCGGTCATGACCTTTACGGTCTTCCACATAAGTAATCAGATCTTTGCTGACAAGAGCCTTTCTCGGATCATCGTCCGAAAGCATTTCCTGAAGCGTATCCAGAATAATGTGGATAATCTGAATATTCTGTTTTTCATTATGTCCGCCGATGTTGTATGTTTCAAACAGACGGCCATTTTCCTGAACCATATCAATTCCTTTACAATGATCCTCCACGTACAGCCAGTCACGGACATTCTTTCCGTCGCCGTAAACCGGCAGCTTCTTTCCGTGAAGCGCATTGTTGATGATCAGCGGAATCAGTTTCTCAGGGAACTGATAAGGGCCGTAATTGTTGCTGCAATTGGTGATGTTCGCCGGGAATTTGTATGTGTCCATATATGCTTTTACAAGCATATCTGAAGACGCTTTGCTCGCAGAATATGGACTGTGAGGATCGTAAGGAGTTGTCTCATAAAAATATCCGCCGTCCTCTTCCAGAGAACCATATACCTCATCGGTCGATACGTGCAGGAATTTATGGTCTGGCTTGAAAGTACCATCCTCCAGTTCCCAAGCCGCTTTTGCCGCATTCAGCATAACCAGTGTTCCAAGCACGTTTGTCTTTACGAACACTTCGGGATTCTTAATGCTACGGTCAACATGGCTTTCCGCCGCAAAATGAACCACCCTCTGGATGTCATATTTCTCAAATAAGGCGTTGATTGCCTCGCTGTCGCAGATATCCGCTTTCACAAACGTATAATTTGGTCTGTCTTCAATATCCTTCAGATTCTCGAGGTTTCCTGCATAAGTCAGTTTGTCCACATTGATAATCTGAATTTCATCACCGTATTTTTTGAACATATAATGAATATAATTGGAACCGATAAATCCTGCTCCTCCTGTCACAAGGTACGTACGCATTTTCATTCCTCCATTTTACCATTTTCGGTTATTTTCTGGTCTATTATAGCATCATAGACATCAAAAAGCAATGTTCTAAACATCTGATAATTTTATCACAAGAAGATTGTCGACTACATCAATCGAACCTTCCGCCGGCCAGCTTGGCATCGACGCCGCATGTGCCTTTGCCACCTGGATCTCCTCTACAGAAGCAATCTGCAGTTCCACTCCCCGCGTCCCCGCAAAATCTCTGAATTTTCCGGTTGAATAAAAATATTGCGGTTCCGTATCCACAAACATATCAAAATACGACCAGCCAATGACATCAATCGTAGGATAGCAGGATTTGTTCAGCGTAGCCGCTTTTCTTCCTATTACCGCAACGTGGTAATCATTCAGAGAATAACCAAGCTCATGGATCCTTCCCATAATCTCATTGTATGTAGCAACGTCCTGTTCATACCTCACATCATCTGTATACCACAGTCTCAGCGTCGTGTTTGTCTGATTCATAGCTACCCAAACAGCAAAAACTGTCAGGGCGATACGAATTCCCGTTTTCACCTGAGGCAGCTTTTCAAAAATGCCCATCCGCACATTACGTGATGTCAGGTACATCAGAACACAGCCGCAGCAAAACGGCAGAGAATACTGGCTTCTGTACACTGGAATTGCCGCTGTGGCAATCGTCATCATAAACGGAGAGAACATGACAAAGAATACTGCCAGCCATTTCCAGACACATGTATGAATCGCCTTTTTCCAATTCATCAAAACCACTGCAATCAGAATCAGACACAGAATGCTGTAAGTATAGTCAAAGAAAAGCAGCTGGTCTATTCCAAAAATCTGTTTAAAATGTGTTATGATATTGTTCACGCAGTCACTAATAGGCGCCTTTCCCCACATGATCTGATCCGTAAGATACGTATTTGAGGAAAAGAATAGTTTGACCACAATCTGATTGAGAACAAACGCACATACAAAAGGAATAACAACCTTCAAGCACACAAAAAACAGGCGTTTAAAATCCTTTTCCCTGTACAAAAACAACGCTGCGGCTCCTACTGTAATATATAAAATCACATTCATCTGATAGCTTCCGAAGCTCCAGATCATGAACATTACTGCGAGAAGCATGCGCAATACACTTCCGCCCTCAATCCAGCGAAAAATCAATCCGAGTGCAACAGCAACCAGCAAAATAGAAAATGCAACCTGAAAATTCTGAAGCTTAAAAATCCACTGGTTCATCCAAACCGGATGTGTGATTACAACTGCACAGAATACATAATAATTATTACTGTTTTTCTTCTCACTGATAAATTCAAACACATAGCAAAACACAAGCAGAAATAGATTGATCGTCACATATGCAAAGGCTGAATTCACATAAGGATTATACCAGCGCACACCAAAAATTTTTTCAGTAACAATCAGACCATATCGGCCAATGTCCAGCCAGTTATACATATACCCTGGCATGTTGATCATATAGTCTGTATCCAGCGTAACCGACTGACTGAAAATTCTGCATCCATAGACAAGCGCGGTTACAACAAGTGAAAAAATCACAAGATTACGTCTTTCGCTGCAGAATTTCGCAAACCCTTTTATCATACCTGTTTCTTCTTTTTCCATTCTTTTTCCCCTCTCAGTACTCTATAATGATCAGACCATCTGATAGCTGTAGCCAATCAGATACGGATTTTCTTCTGCATCCATCGCATAAACATGAATTATATATTTACCTCTTCGATATTCAAAGTCACTTGCCGCAACTTCATACTGATAGCTTCCGTCTTCGGAAGGGGTCATTTCATACCATTTGATCACAGACTGATCCCCATCCGGCCACACTGCACAGAGAATGGATCGGGTCTCAATACTGGACTGGATGTTTGAAACATTAACGCTGAATGTATTCGTCTCCGTATTATAGGCACCTACGGTGATATCAGCGGTTATCAGAGGCTCTTCTGCAGCAGTTCCGGCTTCCTCCGTTGTCCCCTGCTCTGTCTGTTCTTCCTGTTCCAGCCCAATGTCGGAAGTAAGCTCATCGATCAGCTCAGATCGTTTGGAAATTTCCTGGCTTTCTCTCTCATAGCCATATACCTCGGACAGTGTCGACTTTCCGGAAAACAGATTGGTCCCAAGTCCAAGCCGCTCTCCTTCTATTCCCACTCCAAGACTCGCCAGCGTCGTCGGAAAATTATCAAAGGTTGTATAGGTGCGGTATTCCTCCCACTGACTCTCTGCCGCAGCGTTAATATATGTAGTATATACCTTTCTCGTGTAATCTTCAGGCACATCTTCACAAAAATCACTGTCCATAGTCAGATGATCACCGGAAATCACAATAGTCGTATTTTCATAGAACGGCTGTTCCTGAACCCACTGAACAAATTCAGACACCTGCCGGCTTGAACATGCCATGACATTCGCATAAACATTGTCCCCAAACAGATCCGGACAATCCTCACACTTATAACCATCCTCAAAATGAGTATCCGCCGTCAGCAGCGTCAGGTTGAACGGCTCGTCCTGTGCCGCAAGGTCTGTCAGTTCTTCTTTTGCAAAATCGAAAAGACGCTTATCCTCATATCCCCACCAAACATTATATCCATATGGGATCATATTATTTTCCAGCGCATACTTGTAATCGATAATGTTATAATCCCCGTGTTTCTCATAAAATAATTTTCTTCCGCCGAACTCAGCGTCAGAACCGATCATCAGTGTCTGACTGTATCCGGCATCCTCCAGGATATCCCCGATGGAAACAATTCCAGGGAAGAAGGACTCCTGCGTATTCATGGAATTTTTCTCAATGGGGATATTCATGGGAAGACCGGTGCTCTGCGCAAACATTGCCCCGATTGTCCATGTCGCGCCCGGCATCGCATATCCGCCATTCAACGTCTGATCATCACCAGAGAAATTTTCATTCTGCAGCGAAAGCTCCGTCAGTTCAGGGATCACATTCTGCTCAAACGCCCCTCCGTTTTCCGTACTGCTGTAAGTATTCTCCATGGATTCCAGATAAATGTAAATCAGATTTCTTTTCCGCTCCGGAAACATCAGTGCCACATCTCGCGGATCCACGTAATTGTCATCAATAAACGTAGAATACTCCGACTGATTGTTCGCATAAGCGGATACATCCAGTGTCGTCCACACATTGGAAACGCTTACTCCAGTCATGATAAGGGAAAGTACCATGATCACGGACAAAAATGAATTGTAGATCTTCCGTTTTTTTCTGAGGAACGCACAGGCAAAGATCAGCAGGACACAGACAATGCCTGTGATCGTCACACAGTATTGGACAAAATCCCAGATCATATCCATATTCGTCCCCTCGAGACTGGTGTTCAGATGGTACACCAGTTCTTCCATGGTAAGCCCGGTCCATGTTTTCAGCATCCACTGACAGGAACGTGAAAGGAGTACGGCAATGGTAGCCACAGCGATCACGATAACGGTGCAGACCCGGATCAATATCTTTCTTCGCTTCCCATGGTTTTCATTTTCGTTTCTTTTTTTCATTTTGACACACCCTTGTTTTTTTATTTTTATGGCATCGTATAGATCAGCACGCCTGCCACAATTAACAGATTCCCTATCAGTTTCCCCCTCGTGATCTTCTCCTTCAGCACCAGCCAGGACAAGATCAGCACAAACACATAAGTAAACGTATCAAGCACCGGTCCATACTTCAGTTCCACCTGCGTATATGCGTAGGTATTGACCAGCAGTACAGCTCCGAAAATCAGATATGCAGTGATCACCCGCCAATTCAGATATTCTTTCAGGGTACTTTCGTGTTCCTGATTGGCGCTTTGTTTCAAAAGGATCTGGGAAACCGCAGAAAACGCGGTACACACCAGCATCAGCAGCATATATTTATTCATACCTTTGCACCACCATCACTCCCATCAGCACCACAAGAAGGCCGATGATATTTTTCACACTCAGACTTTCCTGAAAGATCACCACCGCCCACACCTGAGACCAGATCAGGTAAACGCTCCGGTTGGCATAGGCCGTAGACAAAGAAAATTTTTTGATCACCTTCTGCCAGGCAATCGCGTAGACCCCGCAGTTGGCTGCCATCAAAAACAGGAACAGATACAACAGCGGATTTTTCAGTCCTCCATGGTTGAACTGTACCGACGCGCATTTGGAAAACACGCTGGTCAGAGAAAACAGCAGGATATTCAGATGCAGCTGAATGTAGTTCCGTGTTTTTTTCCTTTTTTCCATTGAAACCTGATTCTCCATCATCTCACATCCTTATAGACCTGATAATTTCCCACTGCTCCCAAAAGTTCGAAGTCTTCCTCCGCCATCGCCTCAATCATGCCGCCCACAGCCGGATACACCAGATAATTGCACTCAAACTTCCTTAACGCCGCCGCCAGTTCCGTCGGCTGAACCGGCTGTGCATGCATTGCATCCCTCAACTCCTGTTTTTCCGGATATTCATTTGCCCATCTTCCATAGGGAAGATAGATATCGGTATCATACTGACGGAGTTCACACAGAATCTCATCGGGAACAGACACGCGGATGATCTCTCCCTCCTGCCGGTCTGCCTCCAGCATCTCACAGATCATGATCGTCTCTTCCATGAGCTTCTGGGAATTTTCTGCCCTTACAAAACCGCCGTTCGTATACAGATTTCTTCCGGATACCACCAGCACGATCACCACAGCCGCTACACTGAGTACACGTTTCCAGCCTCTGAGCTTTTCTCCATCAACAAACCACGCACTGATAAACGCTGCAAAAACCGGAACCGGAAGAATCCAGAACATTCTCCAGTATACATCTTCCCCGATCAGTGAAGCAATGATCTTTGCAGTAACCGGAAAATAATACAGAATCAAAAACAGGATCGTATATCCTGTAAACAGGTATTTCCACTTTTTGTCAATTCTTGGATCCCGGAGAATCCAGATCAGACAAATCAGATACAGTACATGGTAAAATCCAGTGCCTGCATAGGACTGAAACCACTGTACCGCCATATCCAATGCTTCTCTCAAGCTTTCTTTCCTCCTTCACTGGCAACATGTCCCTTCCTGCATCGTAATTTATCTGATAACCAGATACAGAACCGCAAAAATCAGATTCGGCACACATGCAAGAATGCTGCGGATCAGACCGCCCCAGTTTTTCTTTAGCAGTCCGAACAGGAAACCAACGACAGCCACGCACAGTACAGGCAGCATAATTCCCATAGTGGAAACCATAAATCCTGCGGTCATTGCGCAAACCAGAACCACCCAGTCCTTTTGACTGTTCTTCAGAACCAGCAGCCTGCTGCACAGGTAGAAAACCGCCGGAAGGATCGTCGACGCAAGCACCGCCTTTCCCTGCCAGATCCGCACCAACAGAAATGTCCCCGGTGTATAAACGGAATACCAGGAGCTCATCATGATGACTCCCATCGCAAGAAGAAACACACCCTGTTTCTTCTTATCTTTCGGAAAGAGCATCTCTCCGATCAGGCTGTAAACCACATATGCCAATGAAATCAGCGCCAGCGGAAGAACCGTGTGCGCCGTTGTCGCCGGATGCATCTGAATCACCCGGCTGATAAAAGCCACCCAGATCGGGAACGGCGAAAGCACATATCTGGAGGGAAAACTTTCATACAGTTCTCCCGTATAAGCATCAACTTCAAAGATGCGGTCGGTTGCCACCGTGGTCGTTGCCGTTCCGACATAAAAAGAATCATCCGCATCCGAATGCCAGCACAATACAGTGACGGCTGTCTGCACCAAAATCACCGCAAAGGCAATCAGCATCGTCCAGTCCGGCCGAATGGAGGACGGAAGTTTTATCAGACAGTTCCAGATTTCCGTTCTCTGCCGGATCAGTCCGATTCCCGCCAAAAGTATGCTGACTGCCGCAAAGATCCATACAAGAACATGAAACGGCAGATGAAGATACGTCATCGGAACCGTAAGCAATTCAAATAATGCAAAAAGCAGGAGATACCCGCTCAAAAACGTTTTGCGAAAAAAGATATTTTCCGTACCACCCGCTGAAAAAACTCCGCCAGCCAGAAATGGGAGAATAAACAGCCACAGCAGAATCATCAATCCTTTGAACAAAAACAAAATCTCTTACCTCCCTGCCTTCAGCCTGGCAAAAAGCCTTGTATTCTTTGTCTTTACGAATGTGATCACCGATGCCTCCAACAGGAGCAAGGTCACATTCTTCATTCTCACAGGAATCAACATGACCTTCATATAGGAAGAACGTGGTCTGGCAAGCTGCAGGCTCTTTGCCACCCGCTTGTTTGCCAGCATCTTCTTTACTTCCCTGCGCTTTTCCTTATAACTCATCCGGCAGCTGGGGTTCGTCAGATTCTCCACACAGCCGATAAAGCGCTCAATATACCGTCGGGCGATAAACTCTGCCGTCTCCGGCGTCTTGACATTCCACCGCCGGTACAGATCCAGAAGCCATCCATGCTCCTCTTCTCTTTTCTCATACATTTCCGCACGGTAAGCAGCCGTCTCCGACTCTGCCCGCGCACGGATAAAATGATAATACTGACGGGAAGTCACCGCCACCCGTTCCACCTGGTCGATCACTGACAGGTTAAACGGGAAATCATCCCACATTGTTTTTGGAAAACGAAGCTGATGTTTTTCGATATACTCCCTCAGATACAGTTTATTCCAGGGTGTATACAGCATATTTTTGTCAAACAGGCGGTAGGTATTTCTGCGAAACTCCTCTTTCGTCCCATAGACAGCATCCTCCGGCACAAAATAATCCGTCCGGTATTCGTTCTCTCCATAATAAGTATCAATATAAAAACCAGCCACCACCAGTTCCGCCTGGTGTTTTTCCGCCAGTTCGTACATCTCCTCCAGCATCTGCGGCTCCGCCCAGTCGTCGGAATCCAGAAAATACAGATACTTTCCCCTTGCCATCTCCATTGCGGCATTCCGCGCCGCCGGCGCCCCCTGATTTTCCCGGTGGAACACACGGATACGCTCGTCCTCTCTGGCATAAGCATCACAGATCTCACCGCTTCTGTCCGGACTTCCGTCGTCTACGATCAGAAACTCAAACTCCTGAAAGGTCTGCTTCTGCATACTCTCGATTGCCCGTCCCACATAGTTTTCCACCCGGTAAACAGGCATGATCACTGAGATTTTAATTTCATTCATTTTTCTGCTCCATGGTTTTTGCTTTCTCGGTGCGGCTGATCGTCTCTCCCTCTTCCAAGCCTTCCGTACTTTCTTTCATAAACAGGATCTTGAACGTAGCCACGATCAGCTTCAGATCTGTCAGTATGGAGTATCCTTCTATGTACATCAGATCCAGTTTCAGTTTATCATAAGCGGTCGTGTTATATTTGCCGTAAATCTGGGCATAACCAGTCAGACCGGCTTTTACTTTCAGCCGGTAAGCGAATTCGGGAATTTCCCGCTCATATTCCCTGGCAATCTCCGGACGCTCCGGTCTCGGTCCCACAACACTCATATCCCCTTTCAGGATATTCAGCAGCTGCGGCAGTTCATCGATGCGGGTTGCGCGGATCACTTTTCCCACAGGGGTAATCCTGCTGTCATTTGCAGAAGCCAGACGCGCCACTCCGTCTTTTTCCGCATCCACGATCATACTGCGGAACTTATAAACATAAAATTCTTTTCCATCCTTGGTCAGGCGTTTCTGTTTGAAAAACACCGGTCCTCTGTCATACAGATGGATCGCAGCAGCTGTGATCAACATAAACGGAGATGCGATCACCAGAAGGATTACAGCGATCACCAGATCCAGCACCCTCTTCATCAGACGCTGCTCAATGGTCAACCCATAATTCCTCGCCAGAAACAAAGGCGTATCGAACAGATCAATCGTCTCTGAACTCTTCAGGATAATATCGGATACCTTCGGCGTCAGATACACACGGATCGACCGGGCATAACAATATTTCAGAAGACGATTCCGCGTTTCCGAATGAAGATCTCCCAGCACGACTCCCTCCTGACCGAAAGCTTCTATGGCTTTTTCCACCGCTTCTTCACCTTCCGCCACAGAAATCTTTTTTGCAATTCGATATTTATCCCTGCGGCTGTCCATCTTCCTGCAGAGATTCTCCACCGGATATTCGTCATAAATCATCAGAAGCTGTTTCGGTGGAAAAAGCCGTGCAAACAGACGGTCAAACAAAAAGGAACAGATTGCCGCGATCAGAATGTCGACTCCTGTCATCACCAACAGCGGTCTCGGATCCGGCAGATGCCGCCACAGCAACAGGATTTGAACATACATCACAACATTTGCGCACAATCCGGAAAGCGCCTGGGAATAAATCACATTGGAGCCTTTCAGATATCCGATCTTCAGCGCACCGTAAATATACATAAAAAGCAGTTCATATGCCGCATAGACAACGCCAATGAACACATCCCCCCAGAAATAGAATGGTTCCAGCCACAATTTCTCCGCGTAATACCGCTGCCAGACCCATGCAAACACCATCGTCTCCAGCAAAAGGATCACAAGAACAGCAAGAATTCTGAGAAATCTTTTGTACTGATCCCGATTTTTAGTCTTCATTTTACAAATTCCTCTCTCGGGCTTTTCTTTTCTGTAACAGAGTTATGATATCATATTTACAAAAAAAATAAAAGAGTTCCTTTTTCTTTTTGCCAGCCGTCTTTGTCTCAAAGTTCTGGAAATTCCCCACCAGATCACACTGCCTGCTGCCGTTCCCAAAGACAGCGTTACCCCTGCGGTAATCCCCGGTGTCCGGTATCTCAGAACAATCTCATGATCCCCTTCTTCCAGCTCCAAAGCCACATACATGGTATTTGCTTTTTTCAGTTCGGTCTCTGCTCCATCCACCCACGCGGTCCATCCCTGACTGTAGGGAATCGCGATAAGCAGCGCTTCCGCGCGGTCCGCATGAATGGTTCCTGAGATCTCATTGGCGTCCAACACAATATTTTCCAGCACATTTTCTTTTCTTGCCGCGGTGTATTCCGCCAGTTTTGCCGTCGGCTGACAGACAACGGAAATCTCTTCAAAGGTATAGTATCCCGCATTCATAAAATTAAGCGTGATGGAATCAGCGGTCTCCTCGCGATATCCTGTGTTCACCAGAAAATCAACTTTTCCGGTATTAAATCCGCCGGCTTCATTCAGATAGTTCAGATTTTTCGAGACAGTTCCGCAGACCACCTGAATCGCTGCGCCTTCCGCCTTTGTCCAGTTCCGGTCTTCCTGCTTCACCTGATTCTGTTCGTAGACAGTAAGCCTTTCCCACTCTTCTTCTGTATACTGTTCCGAAGGCCGGACTCCTTCAAAATCCAGTCCTTCAATAATGAGATACGTCTCACTCTGTGGAATTCCTGTAAAAGTCAGAGTCATGGATGCCCCGGGCTTTCTGACAAAAATACCATTCTCTGTTCGCTCGATCCCGTCTCCGATCGTCTCCGTGTATTCCACCGTCACATCCTCATACTCCGGCTCCGCCCGTTCCAGGCTGCTGTCCTCGAGAACAATTCCCTGCAGCAGCGCCTGCTGTTTTTCCGTGACGCTCAGTGTCTCATATTCTTCTCTTGAAATCCACCGGTCATAGGTATAGCCCAGAGGAAGCCAGTTGTCATTTTCATAAACAGAAATCTTTGAAGCATCCAGCCCCTGAACCGTCTGACCCTGGGCTTCTGCCTGAGCCGCCTGCTGTGCATCCTCCCCGATCCAACGGGTCGCTGCATTGCGGCTGTACCCATAGGGCAGATACCCTTCCGCGCCGGAATGGACGCCAAAATACCGGACCGACGCGAGAGCATCCAGAAAGCTTCTTCCGTCAAGGCCTGTATAGCGGTAATCCAGATCCTGGTTCAGATACAGTTCCCTTTGAAACTCCCCGTAGGAATTTTCCGACAGACTCCAGTAGGAAGCAACTCCGTGTACTCCCAGCTGCAGAGCTTCATTGTACCATCTGGTAGTTCCATACTGATCATATCTCCACACAGATCCATCCGCAAGTTCTGCCGCAACAGCCGTCGCAGAATTGTCTGTCAGCGCAAGCAATGCCTCATTGTTCTCTGTAAAATCCGCCAGATAATTTTCTTCCTGCGGCGAATACTGGTATGCTCCCTGAAGGATCAGACACAGAATCAGTCCGGAAAGCATCACACCGCGGAAAACTTTCTCTGATTTTACCAGCCATTCCCGGCAGTTCAGCACACAGACAAGGATTCCCAGCGTGACCAGCGCCGCCAGCGCCATTTCCATCCGGCACTTTTCATTGACAAGACAGATTCCCGCATAAAGGATCGTCGCCGCCGCCAGTCCTTTCTTCTGCTTCTCTGTCAGACAGGAAAGATCCGGCCAGATTTTCACAAACAGATAGGCGACGATCATCGCTGCCGCCCAGGAAAAACGGTTGGTCTCGTAGGAAAAACCGTTCAGCACATGGCCTGCATAAGGCAGCAGCATGCATCCAAACATCAAAAGCAGGCTCACCTTATACACCGTCCGCTTTTTCCGCTGCAGAAACAGAAGGAAGATTGCCACAACGCCGAACGCCGTATATCCCATGTTATTCCAGTATCCGGCGCCTCCGGTTAAAACTGCAGGGATCAGCCAGCTATAGTAAGAGGACGGATAGAGTAGTGGAATCGCCCTTTCGCTTTGAAATCTTCCTGCAGAAAACAGGCAGATTGCCACAGGGATCAGTGTCACCGCCGCCAAAAGTATGGAAATCAGAGAAAATCCCAGAAATTTTCCAACCCATGGCGCCATTTCACGAATCCGGATCTTCCCAAATATCCTCACATACCGCGCCGCGCAGTATCCCAGAATCATAAAGCAGATCATATATCCAAAATAGAAATTGCTGATGACGGAAACTGCCAGCATTCCGATATACAATCTCGGGCTTTTTTTCTCAAAAATCTTCTCAATCCCCATCAGAATCAGAGGAAAATAGATCATCGGATTCATAAAATACGGATGGCGCACCGCTCCAAGGATTGTCCAGAAACAAAATGCATAGAGCAACGCTCCCATCAGCGTAGGGAATTTTTCATTTTTCCGGTACAGGCAGTAAGCGGAAAAGCTCAGGCCAGACAGATAAATCCGCAGAAGGATCAGCAGGGAATAGAATTCATCCATCCATGCCTCTTTCGGCACAAACGCCGCCAACAGTGTCAGCGGATCTCCCAACACGTAATAATTCAGTGTTGTGATAATATCCGCGCCATATCCGATATCCATACTCCACATAGGGATCTCCAGCCTGTGTTCCGTCAGAAGCGTGGAGAAAATCTCCCTCAGCCACTCCCGGTAGTAAAGGAGGGCATTGAAATGCTGCGGAATCCCATCATAAGCCCATATGAACGTCTTTCCATTGAGATAGAAAAAAGAAAAGACACAAAGACTGATGATCAAAAAACATCCGGAATAGCCGAGAACATAATTCCATCCCCGCTGTTTCCTTGTTTCCACTTTCTTCTTTTTCACTCTCATCTTCTTCTCCTTATTCTTCGGTTCCTCCTTTGCCGGATCCGATCCAGCTGCCACAGAATCACGCAGACGGTTCCTCCGCCCAACGTCAGTATCCATCCGGCAGTCAGGCCAGGCGTCCGGTAGGTCAGTACAATCTCATGATTTCCCGCTTCCAGCTCCAGCGCCATGAACATGGTATTCGCTCTTTTCAGCTCTGTTTCCACTCCGTCAACGGTGGCAGTCCAGCCTTCGCTGTATGGGATGGTGAGACAGAGCGCCTTCGCCTGATCCAGTGCAATTTCCCCGGAAATCCTGTTCGTTCCGATTTCCACATGTTCCAGGCTGTCCTGTTCCCTCTCTTCCACATAACTGGTGAGATTTTCCACCGGCTGGCACACCACCGAACAGTTATCAAAAGAATAGTGACCCGCCTGCTGGAAGACAACGGTGATAGTCTGCATGCCTTCGGAACTGTAACCGGCGTTGACGAGATAATCATGGATTCCCGCATAAAAATTATGCCTGTGGTTCAGGTAGCTGATATTCTTAACGCCGTTTCCATGGATGCTCAGAGTGGCGGCGTCCGGCTGTGTCCAGTCCGCATCCTGCTGCCTGATCTGATTTCTTTCATAGACCGTCAGATTAGCCCACTCCTCTTCCGTATAACCATCGGAAGGACGTATTCCCTCATAGTCCAGTCCTTCAAGGATCAGATAAGTTTCGCTGTCCGGTACGCCTCCAAAAGTCAGGGTCATGGAAGCTCCCGCTTTTCTCACCAGAAGGCCGCCCTCCTCCTGTTCGATTCCATCCGAATACTGTACCGTATATTCCTGTGTCTGATCTTCAAACACTGGAGTTGCCCTGGAAAGACTGCTTTCTTCCAGGACAATTCCCTGAAGCAGCGCCTGCTGTTTCTCCGTCACTGAAAGAGCTTCATACTCTTCTCTGGAGATCCATGAGTCATAGGTGTATCCAAGCGGCAGATTATTCTGCGATCCATAAACTGCCGTCTTCACCGCCTTCAATCCGGAAGTATCCTTACCTTCCACTTCGTATTCCTGAGCAGTCTCCGCATCCCGGCCTACCCATCGGGTCACCGTGTTCTGAGAAAAACCGTAAGGCACATAACCTTCTCCTCCTGCTGCCACGACAAAGTACTTCACCCCGGTCAGCGCGTCAAGAAAACTCCGGCTGTCCAGGTTCTGATACAGGAAATTCCTCTGCAGATTCAGATACATCTCCTTCTGGAACTGGAAAATGGAAGAATCCGCAAGGCTCCAGTAATAGGTGACGCTGTTCAGCCCCAGGGCAAGATTGGCGTTGTGATACTGCCACGCCTCTGTTCCGTACTGGTCATAGCGCCAGAAAGAATCATCTCCCGTTTCCGCCGCCGCAGTACTCGGCGAATAAGCCGTAAGATTCAGCAGCGCACCGTTGTTTTCCGTAAACTCTCCCACATAATTTCCTTCGGAAGGAGCGTATTTGAAAAATCCCTGGAACACAAGGCTCAAAATCAGCCCGAACAGGGCGCAGCTTCGAAACAGCCGCAGTTTTTTCTGCTGCATCCAGGAAATCCCGACGGTCAGCAGCCACAGGATCAGCGCGGTCAGAAGAATCAGCGCGGAAAGCACCCCCTTCGTCCTTCCCTCATCCATGACAAGACACAAGGCTCCATAGCCGATGCACGACAGGATGAGAATCCGTTTCTGCCGCTCTATGAGTGTTCTGAGTTCCGGCCAGGTATGTACAAAAATATAGGCGACAAGCATCCCATAAGCCCACGCATACCGATTTGCCGCATAGGAACCTCCATTCATCACATAACCGGCAAACGGCAGCAGCATAAACAGGGTCATCACAACAAATCCTGCTTTCAGCAGCGTGTTTTTTTTCTTCTGCAGAAACAGGAGAAAGATTCCCAGAAGCCCGTAAGCCGTATATCCCATTTCACTCCAGTTTCCCGCTTCCCCATACAGGAACGCCGAAACAAAATTTTTATAATAGGACTTTGGATACAAGAGAGGGATCCATCGGTCCGCGGACATTCTGCCTGCCGAAAGCGCACAGACAGCCACCGGCAGCAGGATCACCGCCGAAAGCATCAGCGCGATGACCGAATATCCGAGAAATCTTCCGACCCAGCCTGCCGTCGTTTTCAGTTCAAAGGTTCCAAAAACAGCTTTGTACCGGAAAATACAGTAAAGGATCACCAGAAGGCAGATCATATAACCGAAATAAAAATTGCTCAGCACCGCCGCCGCAAGAGAAAAAATGTAAAGAAACGGACGTCTTTTCTCAAAAATCCTGTCAACCCCAGCCAGTACCAGCGGAAAATAAATCATCGGGTTCATAAAATACGGGTGCCGTACCGCCGCATAGATTGTCCAGAAGGAAAACGCATACAGCAGAGCGCCCATCAGGATCGCCGATGAATGCTCTTTTCTCTGAAAGCAGAAAAAGGAAAACGTCAGTCCTGCAAGGTAGATCCTCAGCAGGATCAGCAGCGTATAAAATTCATCCATCCACTCCACCTTCGGCACAAAGACCGACAGCAGATTCAGCGGGTCGCCGTAAGCATAGTAGTGCAGTGTCGTCAGGATATCCGACCCGTAGCCGATCTGGAGATCCCACAGCGGAATCTCCAGTCTGTGTTCCACGAAAAGGTTTCTCAGGATTTCCCTCAGCCAGGACCTGTAATAGATAAGCGCGTTAAAATGCTGCGTCACACCGTCACTGTCCCACACGAATGTCTTTCCGTTCAGATAAAAGGCGGAAAAAACAAGGACAGCCGTGACCAGAAAACACAGCGTATAGATCATAAGGTAATTCTTTTTCGTTTTTCTTTTTACGGTCATTCTTTCTGTTCCATTTCCCATATCATTCTCTCGAAGGTGTCTTTCAGGGAAACCCCCGGTCTCCATCCCAGCTCCTGCAGTTTCTTCGTATCCAGATTCATATGCAGTTCGGGAGCGTAGCCAAATCCCTGTATATTTTCCGTCACCTCACAGCGTACACGGATTTTCTGCTTTCCAAAGTTCTCCGCGACCATCACTGCCATTTCATAGATGGAGCAGTAACTCTCTTCATTTGCGGCATTGTACGCTTCTTTTTCTTTTCCCCGGAGAAGAACGATCAGGATTGCCCGGACCGCGTCTGTCACATCCAGATAACTTCTTTTTGTCCCTCCTCTGGTATGGAGCACAATATCCCTCTGCTCCAGCGCACATCTGGCAAACTCCGCAAACACCCTTGTATCCTCATACGAAACGCCCGATCCGAACGTCTGGGTCAGGCGCAGGATCTTTGCGGGAACCCCGTACTCTTCACAGTAGGAACTGCACAGACACTCGCACATTCTTTTGCTTTCCGGATAAGAACTTCTCACTGCCATGGTGTCCAGATCCGTTCCCCGGTCTTCCGTAATCTTTTCATCCGTCTGAGGCGCCCCGTATACTTCCATGCTGGACAGGTATACAAATCCCGAAACCTTCTTTTCCGCCGCCAGCTGCAGCACATTGGCGGTTCCGCAGACTGCCGTCCGTATGGTCTCCACCGGTTCGTTTACAAATGCCCGGCTGGATGTCTGGCTCGCCCCGTGGATCACAAAATCCACATCGCCTTCCACCGCCGGAAGGTCTTCCACATTCCCGACCAGGAATTTCAAATCCGCGCAGACCTTTCTTTCCCCGGCAAACATCTTTTCCGCTTTTTCCCGGCTTCTTGTCAGTGCCAGAATTTTGATCCCCAGAGAATCTTTTCTGCTTTTATACACAAGCGCCCGGACCAGAAACTTTCCGATCAGCCCGGTAGCTCCTGTGATCAGCACCGTTTTTCCCCTCAATTTTTCCCAGTCTATGGATGGATCTTCTGCGACCCTGTCCATATCCCTCTGAAATCGCTGTTCTTTTTCTGTCATTTTCTGTCCTTTCCATCTTTCAGCCAAAAATCTGGCTGTTTTCTCGGGCATCCACAAGCGCCCGGAAAATATAAAAATCCATCGGCGTGGTGATCTTGATATTTTCCATACATCCCATGACGGTAAACAGCTGCAGTCCATAGTGCTGCATCAAGCAGGCGCTGTCGATATAATCATTTTCCCCCGCCTGCTCCGCCTTCTTATGGGCATCGTACAGATCTCTGAGCCGGAACGTCTGCGGCGCGCGCAGAAGAAGGCATCTGCTCCTGTCAAAAATCTGGCTTGTCTCGTTTTCCCGTTCACCCTTTGTTCCCACCGTTTCCACCACCGGCGCAACGGTGACCGCATTTCCATGCTCTCTGGCACACTGGATGTTCCTGGTGATATCCTCCGCCTCGATCAATGGACGCACGCCGTCATGAACCAGCACAAAACTGTCCTCCGAACAGAGCTCATGGATCTTGTACACTCCATGACGGATGCTTTCCTGTCCCGTCTTTCCTCCCAGGACGATGGCGCGCACCTTCCGGATACCATATTTTTCAATCAGTTCTTCCAGATATGTCTGCCATCCTTCCACACATACCACCACGATCCCGTCAATCTCCGGATGCTTTTCAAAGACTTCCAATGTATAGATGATGATGGGTTTCCCATACAATTCCAGAAACTGTTTGGGCTTCGTTCCGCTTTTCATGCGCTGTCCGACGCCTCCGGCGAAGATCAGCACCATATTTTCCGTATCTTTTCCCATTTATATCCCTTCTTTTCCCGTTTTTTCCTTCAGCCACCGGATCATCTTCCATGCCGAACAGGCTGCCGGGTATCCGGCGCAGACCGCCAGACACCGGATCTTAAAAATCTTTCCCACCTGATCATTTCCGATAATTTTCCACACGTACCGCTTCATCTCTGCCTTTAATCTTTTAAAAATGGCTTTGCTCTCCGCAGACCCGTCCAGAAGCCGCGGAATATATTCGATGATTTTCAGCCCGCAGCGGTACTGTGCCGCCGGAACGACTTCCGGGTAATGCATTTCCATATACTCCAGTTCTTCTCTCGCTGCTGTCAGCCCATACAGATGACGTTCCTCTATTTTGGAACTCATAATACTGTTATCATTCTGAAAATAATAATAAATCCGTTTTTTTCCTACCGCCACCGTATCACACGCGGCAATGATATGGTAAGTGCCGGCAAGATCTTCATGAATGCATGCCGGATACGGATGATCCAGAAGCAGCCTGCGCCGGTAGATCTTGCCCCAGGGGGCAACTCCGAATTCTTTTCCGTAGCACATGGCTTTCAGCGCCTCCACCCGGGACAGTTTCTTTTCCTGTTCCACGGGATACACTCTGCCAAAGTCAATGTGCTCCCGGCTGTCCCAGACACAAAAGCCGCTCACTGCCGCCAGTTCCACCTGATATTTTTCCATCAGCGTTTCCAGATAATCCAGATAATCGACGGATACTCCGTCATCTGCGTCCATAAATACGATATATTCTCCTTTTGCAGCCTGCACCCCGTGATTTCTTGCCGGACCCGGCCCCTGGTTTTTCTGATGAACCACCCGGACATTCTCATAGTTTTCCGCGTACTCTTCGCAGATCTCACCGCTGCGGTCCGGAGATCCGTCATCCACCAGAAGGATCTCATAATTCTCATAGGTCTGTCGCAGCAATCCTTCCACGCACCGTTCCAGATACTGCTCTGCCTTATATACAGGCACCACCACACTGATCAAAGGCTTCATCTCATACTCCCTTTCCTGTTGTTCCAATCCTGTCAGATTTTTATGAACATGACAGTCTCATGATAGCATATTTGTTTTCAAAAAAAAACCCCCGCCTGGATTCCGATCACGACAAACGCATGAATGTGTTTCCCAACTAAACCTATCGATTTTCGTTTTTTT